>FSWM01000573.1_pt1 | contig 59734 bp, 49 predicted proteins | sample 1637841 | NCBI WGS metagenome assembly FSWM01 (sample SAMEA3914789, study PRJEB12502) | metagenome | biome: forest; material: soil | place: Canada | collected 2011-07-03 | depth 0.3 m | reverse complement strand
GCGGGTGGCCCCCCCCCCGCCCAACCCGCCGGGTAGACCTCCAGTCACCCGCGGTGCGGTAGCATGCCCGCACGGGAGGCGAACCCCCGACGCGGGCGCATCAGTGGTCCGTGAGAATCTCAGTCATCACCGTCTGCCGCAATTCGGCCTCCACGATCGGCCGCACGCTGGAATCCTTCTTTCGTCAGGATTACGCGGATAAGGAGCTTGTGGTCATCGACGGCGCATCGACCGACGAAACGACCTCGATCGTGGCGTCCTTCGCCAGTGAGACCCTGACGCTGATTTCGGAGCGCGACAGCGGACTTTACGACGCGATGAACAAGGGCCTGAGGACGTTCAGCGGCGCCGCCGTCGGCTTCCTGAATTCCGACGACCGCTTCCATGGTCCCTGGGCGCTCTCCGCCGTGGCTGCCGCGCTCGAGGCTGCCGACATCGTCTTCGGCGACCTCGACGTCGTGAATAACCAAGACCGCGGCAAGGTCGTCCGCCGCTGGCGCAGCTCGCCTTGGCGCAAGGGCGCGTTTCGGCAAGGATGGATGCCGGCGCACCCGACCTTCTATTGCCGGCGCAGGGTTATCGATCGCGTGGGGCCATTCGACCTTCGCTACAAGGTCGCGGCCGATTACGACTACATGCTGCGCGCCCTGGAGGGATGCGACTTCGCCGTGGGCCGCACGAGCGGCGTCTTGGTCGACATGGCGGCTGGAGGCCTAAGCTCCGTCGGCGTGTGGTCGCGCGTCCGTCACAATCTGGAAGCCCTGGACTCCCGGCGGCGCTGGCTCGGTTCGGGGCTGTTCGACTATGCCCTCTTGGCCAAGCCTCTCCGGAAGGTCGGTCAATATGCCCGCATCTGAGCCCTGGATACGGAGCCGTTGCGATAGCTGACGGCGGTGACGCGGCGCTGCGGGTCAATCTGGGATGCGGCGCAACGCCCACTCCGGGGTGGCTGAATCTGGACAACTCATTCACCGTGCGGGTCGCCAGCAATCCGTGGCTGCGGCCCCTCGCGCGAGCGTTGCCAGGCGCCCAGAGCCGCCAGTTCGCCGAATTCGCCGCCGCGCGCGGCGTCCGGTTCGGCCACGCCGGCCGCATACCGATCGCCGACCGAACCGTGGACGTGCTCTACACCTCCCACATGCTCGAGCACCTCGACCGGCGCGAGGGCCGCGCCTTCCTGGCGGAGGCGAAACGCGTACTCCGGCCCGGCGGGGTCCTGAGGATCGCCGTTCCCGATCTGAGGAAGCTGGTGGACGGCTATCTGGCCACCGGCGACGCGGACGACTTTGTCGCGCGGACCTTCATGGCGGTGGAGCGGCCGGTCAGCCTGCGCGGCCGGCTGCTGCTGCTGCTATTCGGATTTCGTGCTCATCGCTGGATGTATGACGGGCCGTCTTTGAGGAGGACGCTTGTCGACGGCGGTTTTCGCGACGTGGTGGTGCTGAAGGCGGGCGAGACCGGCATCCGCGACCCCGGCCCGCTCAATCTGCGCGAACGTGAGGCGGAAAGCGTGTACGTGGAGGGGCGGACCTAGATGTGCGGCCTGAACGGCGTCTTCGCCTATCGCGCGGCGGCGTGCGATCCCGAGGAACGCGAGCTGTTGAGAGTGCGCGACGCCATGGCGGCCCGGGGGCCCGACGGCGCCGGCGCATGGTGGAGCGGCGATCGGCGCTGCGGTCTTGGGCATCGCCGGCTGTCGATTATCGACCCGACCAACCGCGCCGCCCAACCCATGGTCAGCCTGGATGGCCGTTACGCCATCACCTTCAACGGCGAGATCTACAACTTCGCCGCCTTGCGGGCTGAACTCGTGGAACAAGGCGCCCTATTCCGAACCGACTCGGACACGGAAGTCCTGTTGCATCTCTATGCGCGGCTTGGGCCCGATATGCTGTCGCGGCTGCGGGGCATGTTCGCCCTGGCGATCTGGGACGATCTGCGTCGCGGCGTGTTCCTGGCGCGCGATCCGTATGGCATCAAGCCGCTCTACGTCTGCGACGACGGCTGGACGTTCCGCTTCGCATCCCAGGTCAAGGCCCTGCTCGCGGGCGGAGCGGTGTCGCGGGATCCGGAGCCGGCGGGGATTGTCGGCTTCCACCTGCTGGGAAGCGTTCCGGAACCCTTCACGCTCTATCGCAATATTCGGGGCCTGCCGGCCGGCTCATGGCAATGGGTGGGGCGCGCCGGGCCGGAGCCGCCTCGGCCCTACGCCAACCTCGCGAAGATCCTGGCGAAAGGCGCAGAGACGCCGGCGCCGGTGGGCGAACTGCAGGACAGGATCCGTTCGGCCGCGCGCGACAGCGTGGCGGCGCATCTGGTTGCGGACGTGGAGGTCGGCGCCTTCCTCTCGGCGGGCGTGGACTCAGGATCGCTGCTCGGGCTCATGGGCGACTGCGGTTGCTCGAACGTGCGGGCCATCACCCTGGCTTTCGAGGAACACCGCGGGACGCCAGAAGACGAAGCCCCGCTGGCAGCGAAGGTCGCGGCGCGCTACGGCGCTCGCCACCGCGTCCGGCGAGTCGGCCGCAGAGAGTTCGCCGAGGATCTCCCGGCGATATTCGAGGCCATGGACCAGCCGTCGATCGACGGCGTGAACACCTGGTTCGTGTCCAAGGCGGCGAAGGAGGCCGGGCTGAAGGTGGCGATTTCGGGGATCGGCGGCGACGAACTGCTCGCCGGCTATCCGAGCTTCGTGGACCTGCCTCGCTGGCGACGGCGCTGGGGGCCGCTTGCGATGCTCCAGGGGATCGGCGGCCTGGGGCGGCTTATGCTGCGGAGTTTCGCGCCGGGGGTGCTGCGCGAAAATCCCAAGGCCGCCGGCTTCCTCGATTACGCGGGCCAATGGCCGGGAGGCTATCTGCTGCGGCGTGGACTCCATTTGCCGCACGAGCTCATGCGATTGATCGATCCTGATCTGGCCCGCCTGGGCCTGCGGCGGCTGGGGCTTATGGATCGGCTTAACGAGGCCATCCGGCCAGATCCGGCCAGCGATATGGGTCGCGTCTGCGCTCTGGAATCCAGCTGCTACCTGCGAAACCAGCTGCTGCGCGACGCGGATTGGGCCGGCATGTCGCACGGCCTGGAGATCCGCACGCCTCTGGCGGACATCGCGCTGTTGACAACCCTGGCCCCGGTGATCCCACGGCTCCAGCCTGGCGTCGGCAAGGCGGCGCTCGCACTGGCGCCGTCCACGCCACTGCCCGCCGAGGTGGTCGATCGGGCCAAGACCGGCTTTACGGTGCCCACGGGGGTCTGGATGGCCGCCGAGGGGCGACAGGACCTCAGAGCGCCCGCAACCGCCCACAAAGGCCTCGTGGCGCGCGGCTGGTCCCAGCTTGTGCTGGATCGCTGTGCGCCCGCGGTGGAAGGGCTTGCGGCTTGACGCGCAAGCGCCGGGTGTTGGCCCTGGTCACCGACGGCTTTGGCCAGCTCGGCGGCATTGGACGGTACAACGCCGATTTTCTGTCGTCACTGGCGAAGGGCGGAGAGGCCGCCGTCGAGGTCCTGCCGCGCCATGCGCCTTCCGGGGCCGCCACGCCTGCCGGCGTCCTCCAGCATCCGCCCCGACCTGGTCGCCTGGCCTATGCGCTCGACGCCCTGGGCAGGGCGATGGCCTCGCCCTTCGACGTCGTCTTCTGCGGCCATCTTTACATGGCCGCTCTGGCGGCGGTCGTCGCGCGCCTGTCGCGCGCGCAACTGGTCGTGCAGACCCATGGCGTCGAGGCGTGGGCGACGCCGCCTCCGGCGCTTCGCGCGGCGGTCGAGCGGGCCGCCCTGGTGCTCTGCGTGTCCCGCGATACGCGTGCGCGGGTGATGGCCTGGGCCTGCCTCCAGCCAGAGCGGGTCCGCGTGCTTCCCAATACGGTCCAAGACCTTTTTACCCCGGGAGATGGCGCATCGCTCCGCGCCCGCTGGGGCCTGGACGGCCGGCGCGTCCTGCTCACGGTCGGTCGTCTCGCGCCTGGCGAGCGGTACAAGGGCCACGACCGGGTCATCGACGCCCTGCCAGGGCTGGTCGCGAACGGATGCGACGTGGCCTACATCGTGGTCGGCGAGGGCGATGACCGGGCACGGCTGGAGACCCTGGCTTTCCAGCGGGGCCTGCACGATCGCGTGCGGTTCATGGGCTCGCTGGACCAGGGCGATCTGGTCGAAGCCTATCGCCTGGCGGACGTCTTCGTGATGGCTTCCACAGGCGAGGGGTTCGGCATCGCCTATCTGGAGGCCATGGCGTGCGGAACGCCCGCGCTAGGCCTTCGTTCCGGTGGCGCTTGCGACGCTCTGGCGGACGGCCAGTTGGGTGTGCTGGCGGACGAAACCGAATTGGAAGCGCGCCTGTTCGAAATGCTGGTCCGGCCCAAGCCGTCGGGCCTGCGGCTGGCCGCGGAGGTGAACCGGCGATTTGGCGGGGCGACCTTCGCGGGCGAACAGAAACGGATCCTGGAAACGGTCATGGCCGAAGCCCCCGCAGGGCGATTGCGCTGACGCAGATCGCCCGCCTTCAGGCCTCGCCGGCGACTCCCGAGCGCACCCGCAGGCTCCTGGTCCTAGCTCCGGGCTGGGCCGAGCGCCACTACTGGCGCGACCTCTGGGCCTATCGTGAACTCTTCGCCATCCTGGCCTGGAGGGACGTCGCGGTTCGCTACAAGCAGACCGCCATCGGGGTTCTCTGGGCGGTGATCCGGCCCCTGGTCACCATGGTGGTGCTGTCGGTGGTGTTCGGCCGCATCGCCAAGATGCCGAGTGAGGCGGGCGCGCCTTATCCGGTGATGGTGTTCGCCGGCATGCTGCCCTGGTTCCTGTTCTCGACCATATTGGGCGAAGGGGCCAACAGCCTCATCCAGAACCCCAGCCTGGTGGGCAAGGTGTATTTCCCCCGGATCATCATACCCGCGGCGACCAGCCTGGCGGCGCTGGTGGATTTCGCCGTCAACCTCGTGGTCCTGGCCGGCCTGATGATCTTTTATGGATACGCGCCGGGCTGGCGGGTGCTGTTGTTGCCGGTGTTCGTGGCGTTGGCCGTCGGCGCCAGCCTGGGGCCCGCCCTTTATCTCGGCGCGCTGAACGTGAAGTACCGTGACTTCCGCTACGTCGTGCCCTTCATCCTGCAGTTCGGGATCTATGTTTCGCCGGTCGGCTTCTCCAGCTCGGCGGTCCCCGAGCAATGGCGGCTGCTCTACGGCCTCAATCCCGTCGTCGGCGCGATTGACGGCTTCCGGTGGTGTCTGCTCGCCGGCAGGACCGATCTGGACCTTCCCCGGTTGGCCCTGTCCACGACCGTCGCCATGGTCTTGCTCGGCATGGGAATCCGATATTTCCGTCGCGCCGAACGGACCTTTGCGGACCTGATCTGAGATGTCGGCGGACGTCGTCATTCGCTCGGAGGGACTCGGCAAACGCTATGTGATCGGCAGCGGCGAGCGCGAGCGTTACACGGCGATGCGCGATGTGATTGCGCGCGGGGTGCGGGACGTCTGTCGGACTATCCTGGGTCGCGGGCCGCCTCGATCGGCCGCCTGCGCCGCGGAAGAGTTCTGGGCGCTCCGGGACGTCAGTTTCGACGTGCGCCAGGGCGAGGTCCTGGGCGTGATCGGCCACAATGGCGCCGGCAAATCGACTCTTCTCAAGATACTCTCCCGCATCACCGAGCCCACCGAAGGGCGCCTGACCATCAGCGGCCGCGTCGCCAGCCTGCTGGAGGTCGGGACCGGCTTTCACCCCGAACTCACCGGCCGCGAAAACATCTTCCTCAACGGCGCGGTGCTGGGCATGACCCGTTCGGAAATCAGGGCCAGGTTCGACGAAATCGTCGGGTTCGCAGAGGTCGAGCGCTTCCTGGACACGCCGGTGAAGCGCTACTCGTCCGGCATGTCCGTGCGGCTTGCATTCGCCGTGGCGGCGCACCTGGAGCCGGAGATCCTTGTGGTCGACGAAGTGCTTGCGGTGGGCGACGCCGATTTCCAGAAGAAGTGCATCGGCAAGATGAGGGAGGTGGGCCGGCGCGGAAGCACGGTCCTGCTCGTCAGTCACAACCTGCACACCGTCGAGCGATTGTGCGACCGGCTGCTGCTGCTGGACGCCGGACGCGTGCAAGGCGTCTATGAAGATGTCCGGCAGGGCCTGTCGGCCTACCTGCGCGGCGCCTCCGACGGCGCTCGCGCCAACTGGGTCCGCGGCGACGGCCGGTTCGACAGCCGGTGGCTGCGCATCGAGCGCATGACGGTAGCCTCGACGGCGCCACGATCCGAGATCGGGGCGCCTTTCTCGAACGCCTATCCCATCGCGATCGGCATTGAGACCGTCATCCCGGCGCTTGATCCGTCGTTCGATTTGGGGGTGGCGGTCTACGACTCCGAGGGACATGCCTTGTTCTGGAGTTTCGTGCGCGACATGGACCACGGGTTCTCGATCGCCCCCGCCGGAGGGCCGGCGAAGTTCAGGCTGGACATCCCCGCCAGGCTGCTGAACGAGGGCCGGTATCGGGTCGAGGCGATCGCGGGGCTGAGAGGTCAGCGCTGGCTGCTCGAACCCGGCAAGGCCCCCGCGGTGGAGTTCGAGATCAAGGGCGGCCTGAGCGAGTCGATTTTTTGGGACCACAGGCGGCCGGGATCGTTTGCGCCGGTCCTCAGGTGGAAGGCCATCGAGGCGGTGGGATGACGACAGCGTCCTGGCTATGGGTTCGTTGACGAATAAATGCGCCGATCTGTTGGCGCTCCCCCAATCCGCTCGTCCCCGCGAAGGCGGGGATCCAGGTGAAACCCACTGAAATCCGTGGATGAATCTGGATCCCCGCCTTCGCGGGGACGAGCGGATCCAAATTCAGGCAGTTCGTCTATTTCCCCATGAGTCCTATGACCGTCAGTGTCATTATCCCCTGCTTCAACGCGGAGGCGACCTTGGCGGCGGCCATCGATAGCGCCCTATCGCAAGGCGGGCGCGAAGTCGTGGTGATTGACGACGGTTCGCAAGACGGCTCGCTGGCCTTGGCTCGTGGCTACGGGGACCGGGTGACGCTGCTCACGGGCCCGAACCGGGGCGTGTCGGCCGCTCGCAACCTGGGGATCGAAGCGGCGCGGGGCGAGTGGCTGGTATTCCTGGACGCGGACGATCTGCTGGCGCCTGAGACGCTGGCGCGGCGGCTCCAGGCAGCCCTATCCACGGACGCCACGGTGATCGTCTGCGACTGGTGCGAGTTCGATATCGACGCTCAATTTGACGGAGAGGAGGGCGTCCGCTCCTTGGATTTGGCGCCACTGGAGAGGGACGCGGCGCTGGCGATCGCAGCCGGCTCCTGGGCGCCCACGGCCGCACTGATGTATCGGCGCGACGTGGTCGAGGCGATAGGCGGGTTTCGCGGCGACCTGCCGGTGATCCAGGACGCGCGGTTCATGTTCGACGCCGCCTGGCGCGGCGCGCGGTTCGGGCGTTCGCCGCATGTGGGCGCCGCATACCGAATTCTGCCGGGAAGCCTTTCTCGGCGTGATCCGTCGCGCTTCTGGCGAGACGTCTTGACCAACGGCGTTCAGATCGAGGCGCTCTGGCGAGCCGGGGGCCTCATGGCTCAGGAGCATCGCCGGACCGTGTCTCAGATCTACGACAATGCCGCACGCGGATTGTTCGCGGCGGGCGATCCCGCCTATTTCGAGGCGGCGCGGCATCAGTCGCGACTCGGCGAACCGAGCACCTGGCGCATCAGGCTGGCCAGGCGGCTTGCGATGACCGTTGGCCTGCCGGCGGCTCGGCGACTCGCGGGCCTGGTCAGTTCCTGAACGTGGCGTATGCCGGGACACGGGGCATGGAGGGTTTGCGATCCGTCCGCCGTGGGCTTTCGGGGATCCGGAGCGCTCTTTGGCGGCAGAACCAGACCCGCCATGTGCGCCGCAAGTGCGCTGTCTTGGACGAGGTTCGATTGAACGTCGGCTGCGGCTCCCGGCCGACGCCCGGGTGGGTCAATTTCGACATGTTCGCCTCGGACGTGGTGGACTGTTGGGACTGCCGCCAAGGTCTTCCGTTCGCGGACGCGAGCGTGAGGGCGGTCTATTCGGAACATGCGTTCGAGCACTTCGAAGCAGGCGGGGCGGCGCCCGCATTCCTGGCCGAGTGTTTCAGATGCCTGAAGCCAGGCGGCGTCCTGCGGCTCGTCGTGCCCGACGCCGGGGCGTATCTGAGGGCCTATGCGCTGGGTTGGGTCGAGCTCGCTCGAATGCGGCCACTCACCGCAACGGCTTCTGGATGGCAAGATCCCTGGCTTGGCCATGTCTATGAGACGCCTATGCAGCTGATCAACGCGGTGTTCCGCCAAGGGGGCGAGCACAAATACGCCTATGATGAGGAGACGCTCGCGCTGGCGCTTCGCCGGGCGGGGTTTCGCCGGATCAGCAGGTGCGGCTTCGGCGTCTCCGCCGATCCGGAAATGGCCCCCGACACCGCCGCCAGAAGCAGCGAGAGCCTCTATATGGAAGCGATCAAGTGAGCGGTGGCGGCCGGTGGGGTTGAGGGTGTCTTGAGGGGGGCGCCCAAGGTTCTCCAGGCTACGGCTTGGTATCCGCCTCATCACATGGGCGGGACCGAGATGTACGTCTCAGGACTGGCGGCGGAACTCCGGTCACAGGGGGCAGAGGTGGTGGTGGCGACGCCGTCGCACGACGGCGTGGGCGGGGACTATGACTTTCAGGGCGTCCGGGTCCGGACCTATCCGGTCAACGCGCGGCCTGACGCCGATGAGCTCTCGGGGAAGAAGCCGCACGCCGGGATAGACGTCTTCGAGCGCCTGTTGGCCGAAGAGCGTCCCGACGTGTACCATCAGCACAGCTGGTCCAGAGGCCTTGGCGCCTTCCACCTGCGCGCGGCGCGCGGGCTCGGGTTGAAGACCGTGCTGACGGTGCATACGCCAAACACCAACTGCCTGCGCGGCACCATGATGCGTTTCGGCCGAACGGCGTGCGACGGGCGCATCGAGACCATTAGATGCGCCGCGTGTTGGAGCCAGCAACGGGGCGCGCCACGTGTCCTTTCCGAGGTGCTTGCGCGGACGCCTCCAGGTTTGGCCCGCCTCGCCGCCCGCACCGCGCCGGGCGCACGCATCGGCACGGCCCTCGCGGCGCCGGAGCTCGTGATGCAGCGAAAGAAGGATTTCGCGCGAATGACCGCCGATGCGGACCGGCTCGTGGCCGTGTCGCATTGGCTTGAGCGCGCGATGCTGGCCAATGGCGCGCCGGTTGAGAAGGTGCTGCTCAGCCGCCAGGGCGTGGACGCCGATCTCTTGGAGGCCCTTCGCCGCCCGGCGTCCCGTGATCGATCGGGTGTCTTCCGGCTCGGCTTTCTCGGCCGATGGCACCCAACGAAGGGCATCGATGTCGTCATCGGGGCGGTTCGGGCGGCGCCGGCGCACATCCCGATCGCGCTGATCATCTACGGCCTGCCATCCAGCTCTGAAGAGGGCGCCTATGAAGCCGAGCAACGGGCGCTTGCCGCGGGCGACGGCCGGATCCGCATCGAACCGGCGGCGTGCAGGGCCGACCTGCCGGAGGTGCTTCTCGGGCTGGACGCGTTGGCGGTTCCGTCCCTCTGGCTGGAGACCGGGCCGTTGGTGGTCCTCGAAGCGCAGGCGAGCGGGCTTCCGATCCTGGGATCAGCTGCGGGGGGGATCGCCGAACTGGTCAAGCCCGGACGAGGCGGCCGGCTCCTGCCGCCCGGAGATGTCGCCGCCTGGTCGGCAGCCATCATGGATATGGCGGCCGACGTCGACGCGGTGCGCGCCGCGCGAACTCCAGAGCCGGTCAGGACCATGTCCGAGGCGGCGGCCGACATGGCCGCGCTATATCGGTCGTTGGTTCCCGCATGAGGGCCGCCGCGCCCAAGGGGCGCCGGCTGCCGGGCGAGCGTCTGAACATCGCCCTAACCGCCGATCCCGAGTTGCCGGTCCCGCCCCGCACCTATGGCGGCATCGAGCGCATCGTCGACATGCTGGCCCGCGGGCTGGTCGAACGCGGCCATGACGTGACGGTGTTCGCCCACAAGGAGTCGCGGACGGCGGGGCGGTTGGTGTGCTGGCCCGGCGGCAGCTCCGCCTCGCCGCTGGACACCTTGGGCAACAGCGCCACCCTTCTGCGCGAAGTGATCCGTGGGCAGTTCGATCTCGTGCACTCCTTCTCGCGGATCGCCTATCTGGGGCCCATCCTGCCCGCTGCCATCCCCAAACTGATGACCTATCAGCGCGCGATCAGCGCACGCTCGGTGCGGATGGGCGCTCGGCTGTCGCGGGGGAGCCTCTGGTTCACCGCAGTCAGCCAACAGATGATGCGCGATGTGGAAGCGCTGGGCGTTTGGCGGGTGGTGTACAACGGCGCGCCGATGACGGCCTACCAGCTTCAGCTGGATCCAGGGCCGGATGCGCCGCTGGTGTTCCTGGGCCGGATCGAGGAGATCAAGGGGCCTCACCTGGCGATCGAGATCGCGCGGCGCGCCGGGCGGCGCCTGGTGATCGCCGGTAACGTGCCTCCCGAGCACGCCGCTTGGTTCGCGCGCCATGTTGAGCCTTGCCTGGACGGCGAGCGTGTCCGCTACGTCGGCCCCGTGGATGACGCCCAGAAGAATGCGTTGTTGGGCTCCGCCCAGGCCTTGCTCATGCCCATCCTCTGGGACGAGCCCTTCGGTATCGTGATGGCCGAGGCCATGGCTTGCGGCGCGCCGGTGGTCGCGGCGGCCAGGGGCGCCGCCCCGGAAGTGGTCGAGGACGGGGTCACCGGATTCGTCCGACCGGACCTGGACGGCCTGGTGACAGCCGTCGCCCGGCTTCCGGAAATCGACCGGCGCGCGTGCCGCGCGCGTGCCGAGGGCCTATTTTCCGATGCTGCGGTGGTCGAAGGCTATTTGGACGTCTACGCGGACATGCTCGCCGCGGCTGGACGCGGGCCGGCGGGCTGATGCGCACTGTCGTGGCCTATCCGGGCGGCGGCGGCTTCGCCCAAGAGGTCGCGCTGGCGTTTCAGGAAAGGGGCGAACTCCAGGCGTTCGTCACCACCTTGGCGCACCGCCCGGACGGGATGCTAGCGCAAGCCCTGTCCAGGCTGCCGGGCGACCCGGCGCGACGATTGGCCGAAGAGCTTAGTCGCCGGTCCGTGTTTCTCGACCCTGGGGTCGTCGCGACCCAGCCGTTCTGGGAGATCGTGCGGATCGCCGCCACACGCGTGCGGGCAAGTCCGGTCCTCGTCGATGCGCTCTGGGATCACCTGTCCCATGCCTTTGACGCCAGGGTGGCCCGACGCCACGCGCCGCTGGCCGAAGCCATCTATGCCTACGAGTACACCGCGCTCGCCAGCTTCGAGCGTGCCCGGGAGATCGGGATCAGGACACTGCTGGATTTGCCGTCCTTGAACAGCCGGGCCTATGAGGCGTTGCAGAGCGAGGAGCGCCGACGGTTTCCCGAACTGCGCAGCCGGCACGACCGCTATTTCGACCGGCGTTTCGAGGTGCGTCAGGCGCGACGGGACCTCGAGATCGAGCTGGCGGACCTGATCGTCACCAATTCGAACCTTAACATGCGCTCGCACGTCGCGGCTGGCGCGGACCCGTCGAAGTTCGTCGTGGTTCCGCTCGCGGCGCCGCCCGCCATTGCGGCTGTCGAGCAACGCTTCGAGCCGGACAAGCCTTTGGCGGTGCTGTGGGCCGGGGCCTTCAGCCTTCGCAAGGGCGCGCACATCCTCCTTGAAGCGCTCCGCGGATTGCGGAGCCGCGGCGCCATGACCGTGGCGGTCTATGGCGTGCAACTGCTGCCCGCCTCCGCCCTCAACCCCGCGGCGGACGGGGTGAGCTTCCATCGATCCTTGCCCCAAGCGCGGCTGTTCGAGACGTTCGAGACGGCGGATGTGCTGGTCTTCCCCACCCTGTCCGATGGCTTTGGCCTGGTGGTGGGCGAAGCTTTCGCCCGCGGGCTCCCGGTGATCACGACGGACCAGGCGGGCGCCGCCGATCTCGTAAAGCCTGGGGTCAACGGATTGGTCATTCCGGCGGGGGAGGCAGGTCAGGTCCGGGCGGCCCTGGAATGGTGCCTCGACAACCGGGCCGCGCTTCACGCCATGCGGTTTGCCGCGCTGGACACGGCCAAGCGCTGGCAGTGGAGCGATTATCGCCCGGCGCTGATGGACGCCATCGAGGACGGGCTCCGAGTTCGGGACGGGTCGCGGCGGGGCGCACGCTGCGCGATTCCAGTTTGAGCCGTGTACGGTCGGTCTGCATCGTCACGCCCGGCGCGCTCGGTTCCAATCCGCGCGTGGTGAAGGAAGCTGACGCCCTGCAGGCGGCGGGGTTCGATGTGCATGTCATCTGCGTCAAGCCGGCCCCTGAGCTGGAGTTCCGCGACGTGGACGTGCTGGTCAGGGCCGGCTGGACCGCGCATCGCATCGACCTGTTGCGGCCGGGCGTGTGGCCGCTGGTGCGCGCGCGGCAGTTGGCGGCCCGCGCCGTGTTCGCCGCGACCCGATGGCCGGCGCCCGCCGACACGGCCTTCAGCGCCTACGGCCATGTGCTGTCGCGCCGCGCCATGGCTGTCCGCGCGGACCACTATGTCGCGCACTACCCGGCCGCCTTGCCGGCCGCTGCGATGGCCGCCCGCCGCAGCGGCGCCACCTACGCCTTCGATGCGGAGGATTTCCATCAGGGCGACTGGCCGGCGGACCAGGCTTACGCGTTCGAGCGCGCCGTGTTGCGGGCGATCGAGCGCAAGCACCTGAGCGGCTGCGCCTACGTCACCGCCTCGTCCGACGGAATAGCCGAGGCCTACGCCGCCGCCTATGGCGCGCCCAAGCCTACCGTGGTGCTCAACGTCTTTCCGCGCAGCGAGGCGCCGGCCGGCGCTACGCCGGCGGGCGAGGCGCGGCCGGCGCCGTCGGTCTATTGGTTCTCGCAGACCATAGGCCCGGATCGCGGCCTGGAGTGCGCCGTCCGCGCCATCGGGCTGTCGCTGGCGAGACCGCACCTGTTCCTGCGGGGCTCCCCGGCGGCCGGCTTCGTGGACCGCCTGCGGGCCATCGCCGCGGATTGCGGCGCCGAGGACAGATTGCACGTGCTGGAGCCCGCGCCGCCGTCGCAGATGGCCCGGTGTGCAGCCGTCTTCGACCTCGCCCTTTCAGGTGAACCCGGCCATACGGCGAATAACGCCCTGGCGCTGGGCAACAAGCTGTTCACCTACCTGCTGGGCGGCGTGCCGATCGCCCTGTCCGATACGCCGGCTCATCGCGCTTTCCAGGCCCAGGCCGGGGCGGCGGCCCAGCTGTTTCCAAGCGGCAATGCTGGAGCCTTGGCGGCGTGTCTCGATGACTGGCTGCTGGCGCCGGACCGGTTGGCCACGGCCCGCGCCCTCGCTTACCGCCTGGGCCAGGATCGATTCAACTGGGACATCGAACAGGCCCGCCTCGTCAATCTCGTGGCCAATGCATGATCTGTTGTCGGGAAGGCGGCGCGGTGACAGGCCTGAACGCCAGGATGGGGAACGTCGTGCGTATGGTCCTGCCGTTCAATCGCCGGACCTTCGACGTCCTTCGCCATGAGCTGCGCGCGCTCGGCACGACGGTCGGCAATGCGCTGAACCCCAGCCACCATTGTGCGGTCGCCCGGCTGCGAAGACGCCGAGAGCTCTCCATCAACCTCGGAAGCGGGGGGCGAGGCTTGAAGGGATGGGTGAATGTCGAGCTGCGCCCTGCCGCCGACACCACGATCTGTCTCGACATCCGCCGGCGGCTGCCGTTCGCCGACGGCTCCGCGCGTCGGATATTCGCCGAGCATGTGGTGGAGCACCTCGACTTCAAGGACGATGTCCCGAGGCTCCTTGCGGAATTCCACCGTATTCTCGCGCCGGGCGGCGTCGTAAGAATCGTCGTTCCCGACGCGGGCCGGTTCCTGGAGGCCTACGCCAAGCGCGACAACGACCTGTGGAAGGCGCTGGGTTGGGATCTTCAAGCCCTGCCGGACGACATCCACACGGCCATGCATGCGGTGAACCATATCTTTCACCAGTCGGGGGAGCATCTGTTCGCCTATGATTTCGAGACCGTGGCCTATGCGCTGCGGCGGGCCGGGTTTCGCGAGGTTCATCAGCGCGCCTGCGGCCTCTCAGGCGACGAGCACCTCGCCATCGACCAGATCCACCATGCGCTCTATTCGCTCTACGCCGAGGCCGTCCGATGAGCCTCTCGCTGCCGGCCATGATCCGCGCCAGCGGCCGGGCGGTGGCGCGCGCGACGCCAGGTTTGGACGGCGCCTTGCGCGCTCTGTACCAGCAATTGCCGCCGATCCTGCACGACACGCCGACGACCTTTCTGGCGCGGTATTTCAGACGCGCGGCCCAGGTCCGCTTCATCCAGCTCGGCGCTCATGACGGGCGCCAGGGCGATCCGCTTTATGAAATCATCGTTGGCGACGCCCGGTGGAGGGGCGTGCTGGTCGAGCCGAACCGGGTCGCCTTCGCGGCGTTGTCCAAGACCCATCGGAACGGCGACCGCATCCGCCTGAAACGCGCCGCGATCTCGGACGTCGCCGGCAGGCGGCTGTTTTACAACTTCACGGCGACCGACGACATGGATCCGGCGGAGTTGCAGGATTGGTGGTCCGAGCTATCGTCCTTCGACCCGGCTCATCTGAAGCGACACCTGCCCGAGCGGCTAAACGCGGCCATCCGAGCCGAGGAGGTCGAGGTGGTCACCGTGGCGCAGGTGATGGACGAGTTCGGCCTGAACGGGCTCGACCTCGTGGTCATGGATATCGAGGGACACGAGGATGCGATCTTGCGCAGCCTTGCGGGCCTGCCCTGTGCGCCTCGGCTAATCATGTTCGAGCATAAGCACATGACGCCACAAGCCCTGATCGAGAACACGGCCTGGTTTCGGGGTTCGGGATATCGCCTGAAGATGTACGGACGCGACGCCATGCTCTACGCGAGACGGCCGTCCGGCTGATGAGCGGCTCCAGCGCCCAGACTCGATCGGTGGTGATCGTCTCCCCGTATTTTCCGCCGAGCTCGGTGGCCGGGGTCCACCGCGCGCGGCATCTCGTAAATCGCCTGCCGGCGGCGGGCTGGACGCCGATCGTCCTCTGCGTCGACGAGGCCCGCCATGCCGAGAAACTGGATCCCGACTTGGCCGCGCTCGTGAGGCCCGATGTCGAGGTGGTGAGGGCCGACGCGATCCGCCCGGCCGCCGCGCGGCGGCTCGGCCTTGGCGACCTGAGCCTGCGAGCGTGGCCACAGCTTCGCGGCATCCTCGATCGCCTGGTCAGCAGACGCCAGGTCAGGGCGGTGCTGATCACGGGCGCGCCATTTTACACGATGCTGATGGCGCCGGGCCTTAAGCGCAGGTTCGGCGTTCCGGTCGTGTTGGATTTCCAGGACCCCTGGGTGTCCCACTGGGGCGGTCTGCAATCCCCATTCAGCAAGGCCGGCCTCGCGCACCGGGTTGCAACGTTTTGCGAGCCAAGGGCCTTGCGCGGGGCGAGCTTTGTCACATCCGTCTCCGACGAGCAGAACCGCCAGATGGCGGATCGCTATGCGTGGCTCGATCCCGGGCGCATGGCCGCCATCCCCATCGGCGGTGATCCCGACGACTTCGTAGCGCTCGCTGCACGTTCGCACCTCGTCGCTCGGGTAGCCCTTGAGGCCAGCCATGTTCACCTGAGTTACGTCGGGACATTTCTTCCGCGAGCGACGGCTCTGGTGCGCACCGTGTTCCGAGGGTTCGCGCGACTGCGGGCCGCCGAGCCCGCCTTGGCCGCCCGCATCCGGCTGAACTTCATCGGAACCGGCGCCCAGGCCGCCGATACGACGTCGCCGCTCGTGCGCGCGATCGCGGAAGACGAGGGAATCGCGGACGCGTTGAGCGAGAAGCCGGAAAGAGAGCCCTATCTCAGCGCGCTCGATGTATTGGCGCGCAGCCAAGGTCTTCTCCTGATCGGGTCCGACGAGCCTCACTACACCGCGTCGAAGATCTATCCCGCCCTGATGAGCGGCCGGCCGTACCTGTCGCTGTTCCACGCCGCGAGCAGTGCTCACGCCATTCTCTCGCAGGCGGGCGGGGGATGCGCGTTCGCCTTCCGCGACCTCGCCGAGCTTGCCGAGCTGGAACAACCCATCGCTCTCGCCCTGCGGCGGCTCGCCACTGCGCCGGACGAATTTGGAAAGGCCGATCCAGCCGCCTACGAACCCTATGGCGCCGATAGCATCGCGCGCCGGTTCGGCGCGATCTTCGATCGGCTGGCGCTCGATGCGCGGGCGGGGCTCTAGGCGAACATGCGCGCCCGCCTGGCGGTCGTGGTCTCGCATCCAGTGCAATATCACGCCCCGCTGTTTCGCGAGTTCGCCAGACGGCTGGATCTCTGCGTCTTCTTCGCTCATCGGGCGAGCCCGGAGGACCAGGCGCGGGCTGGGTTCGGAGCCGGCTTCGATTGGGACGTGGATCTCCTGCAGGGGTACGAGCATCGCTTCATGGTCAATGTGGCCAAGGCGCCCGGCCTCGACAGGTTTGGCGGTTGTGATGCGCCGGAGGTCGGATCCCTGCTGGCCGGCGGGCGGTTCGACGCCGTGCTTCTGATGGGATGGCGTCTGAAGGCGGACATCCAGGCCGCCCTGGCGGCCAAGCGTCTGGGGCTTCCGGTGCTGGTGCGGGGCGACAGTCAGCTCGGGACGCATCGCGCCGTGGCCAAAAGGCTGATGAAGGCCCTGGCCTACCCCCTGCTGTTGCGGGCCTATGACGCGGCGCTCTATGTGGGTCAACGATCCAAGGCCTACTGGACCCGCTTCGGCTATCCATCCGATCGGCTGTTCTTCTCGCCCCATTGCGTGGACGCCGGCTGGTTCGGCGCGCACGCCACGTCACAGGCGCGGAGCGCCCTGCGCGACCGCCTGGGGATCGCCCCCGATCGCCCTGTCGCCTTGTTTGCGGGGAAGCTGCTGCCGTTCAAGCGCCCGCTGGACCTGATCGCGGCCGCGGAAGCTCTGAGGCGCCGCGATCGGGAGGTCTCGGTTCTCGTGGCCGGGGCGGGGCCCCTCGAAGGGGCGATGGCGGCGGCGGCCAGGGCAGCCGGGCTGGACTACCATCCCCTCGGGTTCTGCAATCAGTCTCGCATGCCGCAGGTTTACGCGGCCGCCGATGTCCTCGTGCTTCCGTCCGATGGCGGGGAGACCTGGGGGCTGGTCGCCAATGAGGCTCTTGCCTGCGGCCGCCCCATTGTCCTGTCGCAGGATGTGGGTTCCGCGCCCGATCTGGCGGCGGACGGCTCAGCGGGACGCATGTTCCGGACGGGTGATCCCGACGCCCTCGCCGACGCTCTCATGTCGGTCGTCGCCCAGCCGCCTTCGCAAGCCGCGATCGCGGAGAGATCCGGGGCCTACAGTTTGGCGGCCGCGCTCGGTGGGGTCGAAGAGGCGCTTGAGCGGGTGCGCCGCCGCGGTCATGGAGGGAACCGATGATTGGGCCGCTGCTCGTTTGGCTGGGCCTGTTCGCAGCCCTGGTCGTGTTCGTGGTCGGCCGACCGCGAGAGGGTGGCGGCCTGGTTCTGGCCTATGCCCTGGGGATGGCGCTGATCCATATCCCGGGACTGCTGCCGTTCCTGGATCCGAGTTACGTCCTGGGAGCCTATGAGACCCGCGTGGGGATCCACCTGACGCTGATCGGGATGGCCGCCTTCGTGGCCGGCGCCTGGATGGCCAAGGCGAGCGACGGACCCATCCGCCCACTGCCGCCGCCGCCGCGGACATTCGAGCGCTTCGGACTATGGGCGCTGGCGACCGGCGTCGTTTCCTATTTCATCGTCCTGCCCGTCGCCGCCCGGGTGCCCTCGCTCACCGCAATCGTCTCGCCGCTCGGGACTCTGCTGGTCCTGGGCCTTTGGCTTCGGCTCTACAGCGCGACGCTGCGCGACGAGCCGGTCAAGGTGGGTCAGACGCTGTTGGTGCTTCCGATCCTGCCGATGGCGACGCTCAGCACCGCCGGGTTCATCGGCTACGGCATTTATTGGGTGATCAGCGTCGTCGCCTTCCAGTTCGTCATCGCGCGGCGCCGCCTGTGGTTCTACATTTCGGCGCCCATTGTGGTCTTCCTGGGCCTGTCCCTGTTTGTCGCCTACATGGGAGATCGGACCGGCATTCGCGATCTCGTATGGAACGAGCGCGCCAGCCTGGGCGACAGGTTGGAGCGGGTCTCGGAGATCTTCACCCACTTTCGCCCGCTGGATCTGAACTCGCCAGACCACGTCGCCGCGCTGAATGATAGGCTCAACCAGAATTTCCTTGTGGGCGCCGGGGTCGAGCAACACCTGCAGGGGCAGTCTCCCTTTCTTCACGGGGGCACGATCCCGGTCTGGAGCTTTATTCCCAGGGCGTTCTGGCCGGACAAGCCGGCCATCGGCGGCGGCCGCGACATCGTATCGAATTTCACCGGCATTCCGTTCAGTGAGGACACGAGCGTCGGCGCCGGCCAGGTTCTCGAATTTTACATGAACTTCGGCGTCCCCGGCGTGGTCGTCGGTTTCGCGGTGCTGGGGTTTGTCCTCTTCCGCCTCGATCGCGGGATTTTGCGGGCTCTTGGTCGCGGTGATCTGGCGGCCATGGTCAAATTCGCCATGCCTGGCCTGACCCTGCTGGCGCCAGGTGGAAATCTCATGGAGATTCTGATCGCGGTCATCACCTCGATCGCCTGCGCCTACCTCTTGGGACACGCGATCAAGGCGTTCGGGTTTGGGGGCCGCTCGCCCGGCCGGGCCACCGCCCAGACTTGGCGCGCCAGGACCGGTTGACGGTGCGTCGCCATCTCAGGGTTCTGCAAGTCGTGGCCGGCCTCGATCCGGCGCACGGCGGCCCCTCCTATTCCGTCCCGCGCCTCTGCTCGGGATTGGCGGACGCCGGGGCCGATGTCAGCCTCTACAGCATTGGCCGCGATGGCGATCCCACCACACCCGCGGATTTTCCGATCCTCACGTTCCCGCAGAGCTACGGGCGCGCGCCATGGCTGCGGAGCCTGCGAATGTCCCATCCTCTAAGGGCGGCTCTGCGGCGCGAGGCTGCGCAGTCCGATATCATTCACAACCACGGCATCTGGCTTGCGCCCAACATCCAGGCTCAGTGGTCGGCGCAGGAGGCGGGCGCTCCGTTCGTCTGCTCCCCGAGGGGCATGCTGAGCCGCGAAGCGCTGGCGTTTTCGAACTGGCGCAAGCGTGTGGTCTGGCTGTTGGCGCAGGAGGCCGCCTTGCGGAACGCCGCTTGCCTGCACGCGACCAGCGAGGGCGAGCTGGCTGATATCCGCGTTTGCGGCCTGAGGGCGCCTGTCGCGGTGGTGCCGAACGGCATCGACGTGCCTGACCTGTCGTCGCGGTCCCAGGGGGATGGCTCAAGAACACTGCTGTCACTGGGTCGACTACACCCGAAGAAGAGCCTGGATGTCCTCCTCCAGGCTTGGTCGCGCGTCCAGGCCCGTCATCCGGCTTGGCGCCTGCGGCTCGTCGGTCCGGCCGAGCGCGATCAGGACAAGGTGTTACTGGCGCTCGCCTCGCAGCTTCGGCTCGAACGCTTCTCCCTGGAGGGGCCCGTCTACGGCGCCCGCAAGACGGCGCTATATCAGCAAGCCGAGCTTTTCGTCCTTGCGACGCGCAACGAAAACTTCGGGCTCACGGTCGCCGAAGCGCTGGCGGCTGGAACCCCGGTGATCTGCAGCAAGGGCGCTCCCTGGCCGCAACTCGAGGCGAAGGGCTGCGGCTGGTGGACCGATCATGGCGCCGAGCCGCTCGCCGCCGCGCTGGACGCAGCCATGTCGTGCGCGCCGACGCAACTCCAGGCGATGGGGCGTCGCGGGCGCGAGTGGATGATCCAGCAGTACTCCTGGGCGCGCGTCGCCGCGGACATGATGCAGGTCTATCGTTGGCTGAGTTCGAACGGCGAACGGCCCGGATTTGTTTGGTTGAGCTGATCGCGTGCCCGGTCTCGACGTCACGCCACTGTTGATAACCTACAATGAAGCGCCGAACATCGGCCGGACGCTCGCCCGCCTGGCCTGGGCGCGACGGATCGTGATCATCGACAGCGGCAGCACGGACGAGACGTTGGAGATCGCCGCGCGCCACCCACAGGTCGAGGTGGTCCATCGCGCCTTTGACAGTTTCGCAGAGCAGTGCAATTTTGGGTTGAGCTTGATTCGAACTGATTGGGTGTTGTCGCTGGACGCGGATTACGAACTCAGTGAACGGCTGGTCGAGGAGATCGCGGGCCTGACGCCCGCGGCTGGCGTGGCTGGCTATCGGGCGGCCTTTGTCTACAGGATCGAAGGGCGGCCGTTGCGAGCAACGCTCTATCCTCCGCGTGTCGTACTCTATCAGGCCAAGGCGGGCGCCTATGTGAACGAGGGCCACGGGCATCGGCTCTCGATCGCAGGGCGGATCGAAACCCTGCGCAACAAGATCTATCATGACGATCGAAAGCCCCTCTTCCGATGGTTCGAGTCCCAGCGCCGCTACGCCGTCGCCGAGGCCCGTCACCTTCTGGACGCGCCGACAGGGAGCTTGTCGGTCGCCGACCGTGCACGTTGCACTGGCTGGGCCGCGCCTCTGCTGGTCCTACCCTATGTGCTGCTCGTCAAAGGCTGCCTGCTCGATGGGGGGATCGGGTGGCTCTATGCGCTGCAACGGCTGTTGGCCGAAGTCATGATCGCACTGGAGTTACTGGATCGAAGGCTGTCCGCCGCGAGTGGAAAAGAGGATGAGGCAAGCGCGCCCGTGAACGCCAAGGCCGGCCGGCCCTATGCTGATCTTAGGCATTAACGCGTTTCACGCCGACTCCTCAGCGTGTCTGGTGCGCGAAGGGGTTTTGGTCGCGGCGGCGGAGGAGGAGCGTTTCCGTCGCATCAAGCATTGGGCGGGCTTTCCGTCCCAGGCCATAGCGTTCTGCCTGGCCGACGCCGGCGTCACCTTGGCGGAGATAGACCACGTCGCGGTCAATCAGGACAGTCGCGCCAACAGGCTGAGAAAGGCCGCCCATGTCCTGAGCAGCCGGCCTGATCTCGGTTTGCTGTTGGGGCGAATTCGCAATCGTCGGGCGAGAGCCGGCCTTCCCGAGCTGCTGGCCAAGGCGTTTCCCGAGGCCAGGCTGCGGGCGCGGTTCCATGCGGTGGAGCACCACCTCGCTCATCTGTCCTCCGCCTTCCACGTTTCGCCGTTCGAGGAAGCTGTCGCCGTCTCCGTCGACGGATTCGGCGACTTCGCGAGCACCGCCTGGGGTATCGGACGAGGCTCGGAACTGGCCGTGGACGGACGAGTTCACTTCCCGCATTCGCTGGGGCTGTTCTACCAGGCGCTGACCCAGTATCTCGGGTTTCCGAACTACGGCGACGAATACAAGGTGATGGGGCTGGCGCCGTATGGCCAGCCTCGGCACATGGATGCGATGCGCAAGATCGTCCGGCTGTCGCCGAACGGCGTCTTTAGCCTGGACCTCACCTATTTTCGGCACCATCGGGAGCGGATCGACTACGATTGGGCCGCCGCTTCTCCGGTTTTCGGGGATCTGTTCTCTGAGGCGCTCGTGGATCTCCTGGGGCCACGGCGGCTCCCGAATGAGCCGTTGGAAGAGCGCCATCGCGACATCGCCCGCTCTGTGCAGGAGGTCTACGAGGAGGCCTTCATTCATCTGATCCGGACGCTGCAGGAGCGAAGCGGTTTGACCGACATCGCTTTGGCGGGGGGATGTGCGGCCAACTCCGTGGCCAATGGCAAGGTGCGGAGGATCACGTCGTTCCGGCGTGTCTATGTGCAGTCCGCCCCTGGCGACGCCGGCGGGGCGATCGGCGCGGCCTTGCAGGTGTGGCATAGTCTGGGCGGCCCGCGGGCCTTCGTCATGGATCATGCGCTTTGGGGGCCGGGCTACGATGACGACGCCCTGGGGCGGATCTTGCTGTCCCGGGCCGATCAGCTCGCGGCGGCGAACTGCCGGGTTCATGTAGCGCCTGACGAGGGCGCCCTGAGCGCACAGGCCGCGGCCCGTGTGGCTGACGGGCAGGTGGTGGGGTGGTTTCAGGGTCGCATGGAGTGGGGCCCCCGCGCGCTCGGCGCCCGGTCTATCGTTTGCGATCCGCGAAGAGCGGACATGAAGCAGATCCTTAACGCCAAGATCAAACGCCGCGAGAGCTTTCGCCCCTTCGCGCCATCGGTCCTGGACCGAGCCGTGGGCGACTGGTTCGAGGAGGATGACGACGTCCCGTTCATGATGCAGGTGTTCCAGATCCGGCCGGAAAAGCGCGCCCTGATTCCGGCGGTGACGCATGTGGACGGCTCGGGTCGGCTGCAGACCGTGCGCCGCGACGTCAATCCCCGCTACTACGACCTTATCCAGGCGTTTGAGGCGATCACCGGGGTGCCGATGGTTCTCAACACGTCTTTCAACGAGAACGAGCCCGTCGTCTGTCATCCAGCGGAGGCGCTGGACTGCTTCCTGAGGACTGAGATGGATCTTCTGGTTCTCGGCCGCCACATGGTCGAACGGTCGTCTACACCCCCTGGCCCACAGTCCCTCGTGCATTCCCGCCCCGCACTGTTTGCGACACCATGACGCCGCAGGCGAAGGCGAACAGCACGGCGATGGCTTCGGTGCGCAGCGGATAATCCAGAGCGGAGTGGGCGAGAAGCAGCAGGATGACCACGCTCGACGAATGGGCCACGGCGCCTCTTGCCTCCGCCTGCGGGGCTGTCCAGGCGCGCCATATGGCGCACACCAGCCAGCCCAAGAAGGTGAGCAGCAGGATCAGGCCGGCGAGACCTGTTTCCAGCCACAGTTCGAGATAGTCGTTGTGCGCGTGGTTGAAGTAGACGCTGGTCACCTGCGTCAGCGGCTCCGCGGACCGGTAGACGGGTTCGAAAGCCCCGACGCCTGCACCGAAGGGGAGATACTCGCCGGCAAGCTTGATGACGATGGGCCAGCCTTCGAATCGAAGCTCGTTCGAACTCGCCATGCCGCCGAACCGTTCCAGGATCGGTCCCAGCGCGAAGAGGCCGGCCCCCGCCACCCCGATGGCGATCGCCGCAACAGTGATCATCAGCAGGTATCGCCGTCCTACCGCGCCCGTTCTGGCGACGATCGCCAGGCTTGCGATCAGCGATGCGCCAAGAAGCGCGACGCCGGCGCGTGAGTCGATGACGGCGATGGCGATGATGGCGATCGGGAAGAACAGCGCGGCCAGAGCTTGCGGCGCGGCGATCCTTCCCTTGAGCTCAGCGGTGAACATGGCTGCAAATGGAAGCAGCGAGACGATGAAGGCCGCCTGGTGATTGCGATTTGAGAAGAGGCCCACCGCCGAACCCTTGTTGGTTATTGCGTAGAAATATAACGGGCTGTCCGGCGCACCAGATATCTGCAGAGCGCCGATGAGCAGGCTGACGAAGCCCAGGGCGATCCAGCAAGCGGTCATCACCTGCTTCTGCCGGCCGGACAGCTGCAGGGCGCCGAGGAACATTGCGGCCGGCGGCGCCAGGGCCAGCAGGCTGCGCCATGTCGCCTCGGGGTAGAGGCTGTAGGGCAGGGCGGGCCGGCCCAGGCCGGTCAGATCCATGACTTGCGCCACGATGTCTCGCCCTGGCAGCCGGATCCAGACCTGTGGCGGCAACGGTATGAGCTGCAGCAACGGGACCATCACGATGCCTATGAGCAAAACGAGTGGCAAACGCGCGCCCGGTGGATGGCCGCGCGTGATGACCCGGTAGGCGGCGGCGAACAGTAGCGGAAGGCTCGCCAGCTCCACGGCCCCTAGCGGCAGGGCGTTGCCCTGGCTGGCGCCGCCGAACAGCACAGACGCGACGAGCAGCATCAATGCGCAGGCGAAGGCGGGATCCGCATCGACGCGCACACGGGCAAGGGCGCGTCGCAGCATGAAGCGGGCGTCGCCCGCCATGCCTCCGCGGAGCCTCGCACGGACGCTCGGCGCGCGGCTGAAGTCAGGAGCCTCCCTCATGACGCGTTCAGGCCTCCGGCGCCCGCCCGGCGCGGCTCACGCGGGCGTTTGTTTGAGCCGCCGTTCGATTCGATTCAGCCGGCTGAGCGCGCTCCGCACTGCGGCGCCATCCTGCCAGCCTAGCTCCTTTATATACACGTGATTGGCGGATCGCCATGCAGGGGAAGAAAGTGGCGGCGTGCAGCTGAAGGTGGAATCGGTGTCGGTGATGTGGTGGCGGATTTGAGCGGCGTTGACGCCGGCAAACGGCTGCGCCGGACCTACGCCGTCGGGGATATTCATGGCAGGCTGGATTTGTTGGACGCCGCCATCGAGGCGATCAAGCATCACGCGCGGGGCTGTTCCTTCAGGGTCGTCTTTCTGGGCGACTATGTCGATCGTGGTCCGGAAAGCCGCGGCGTCGTTGAACGATTGATCGAATTGCAGAAGATCTGGCCGGTGGTCTGTCTGAAGGGCAATCACGAGGACCTCATGTTGAGGGCTCTCGTCGAGCCTAGCCGGGCGGCGCGATCCTCTTGGCATGAAAATGGAGGAGGCGAGACGCTGCGTTCCTATGGCGTCGGTCCTGAGGACGAGGCGATGGGCCTCATTCCGGGCGAACATCTCCGTTGGCTTCTGTCCCTGCCGCTGACCACCGGCGATCCGCACAGAATCGATGTGCATGCGGGCCTGATGCCGAAATTGGCCACCCACCGCCAAAAGGAGCAGACCTGCCTCTGGATCCGCGAGGCGTTTCTGCGAGGCCGGCCCGGCGACTTCGAAGCTCACGTGGTTCATGGCCATACGCCCCTTTGGAGCGGCAAGCCTGACCCGGCGCAGCCCGAATTACTGGCGCACCGGACAAACCTTGACACCGGCGCCTTCGCCACGGGCGTGCTTTCGACGGGCGTCTTCGATGACGACGCGCCGGGCGGCCCGATGGAGGTCATCCGCATTTGCGGGCGGCCGATGCCGCACCTCGCCCTCGACCAACAGGAGGAGCCGCCCGCGCCTCTACCCGGCGGCGATTCGGCGCTGAAACGCCTTGTCCGTCATTTTCAGGGAAGAGGTGATCGCGCAAGGTGGCCGGGCGCAGGGCCATCCTAATCGGGCCTCCGGCCGCGGATAAGCGTGCGCGACCTTGCTACGGCTCGTGAAGAAATATTGCAAAGGCCGAGCGAACCCCCGGCCGACCCCGGTTCGTACGGCGAAGACGCCCTGAACCGCGCCTACGGGCTGGCGGGCGTGCCGCCGTTGCCAGCCGTCGCCGCGGCGACTGTCACACCGGCCACGACCGCACCCCAAAGCACGGCGTAGAGCATGGGGGATCCTACCAAATGGCCTGTGGCTGCGCCGGTGGGACCGATCCGGTCACCGGCCTGCAGCGCCGCATCTTCCGACGCGATGGCCTGACCCGCCAGGAGGGCGAGGCCCACCACGCCAGCCGCCAAATACTTGCGCATCCTCAGCACTCCTCGCTGGTCCAGCGTGTTTGCAACAGATGAATCCACGATATGCTAACTGCAATAACGAAAAATTGCAATGACGCTCTGCACGCGCATTGCGCGATCAGCCGCACGGCGGCCGGCCTCATCGCGGCCTTAGGGACAGGCGCCGAAACCAGACGACGATGTCCGATCGCTGGTCCCCCGGATCGGCGATCAACTGCAACCAGGCCTGGGCGCAACCATTGGCCGGAATGCTCATTGGAGCCTGAAACCCGCTCCAAACGCCTTGGCGCGCCCTGCCGACCGAGACACGGCCCAGGACGCGGCTGTCATCGTCGCAGATTACGGCCCAACTGAACCGATCGGCGCCGCCCTGGGTTTCCGGCAGGACTTGGCCCGACAGCTCATAGTCGCCGCCGGGCGGCGCGAGCATCTGGCGAAGAAAGGGCGATGGTGAAATCCCATCGTATGACACGCGCAGAGCCGTTCCGGACCCTGGGCCGGGCGCGCCGGTCATGATCAGGCTTGAACCGGCGCTCGCGGTGATCCGCCAGTCGAAGGGGGGCGTCTCATGGCCGGGATCGAACCCGCCGTTGTGGACGTACTCGCCTGGGGCGGGCGCTGGGCGTGAGAGCTCGCGGAGCGCCATGTCGGCCTGCCTGAACTTCTTTTCGCGTATGAGCCGGTGGAGATACGCGCCGAGTTCCGCTTGCGTCGGCGGCGTCGGCCCCTGAGCCAGGGCGTGCAGCATGGCGTACGCGCCGGCCTCCGAATCGGTCTGGGCGTCGGAGCCGAGGAATGTCAGGAACGACGTCCGCCAACTCGGCGCCCCTCTCAGCCGTCCGGCGAGAAGGCCTGCTGTCCGAGTGTCGCTGGCGAAGGCTCCCAGGATGATGAACAGTTGCGGGCTGGCGGTTCGCCGCAGGGTGGCGTCGGCGTTGTCGAGAGCCTCCGAATACCGCCCCTCCAGCGTTCGGCGGCCGAAAAGCCAAGTCTGCGCCAGGCCATCGCGCCAGCCGCGGTCGCCTGCCAGGCTCATCAACGGGTCGGCTCTTTCCGCCTGTCCCGCCTGATCCCAGGCCGCGCCGAGCGTACTCAACGCCCTCACCTGCAGCGGTGATTTTTCCAAGGCTCGACGGGCCAGCCGCGCGGCGTGGCCCGGATCGTGCGCAAGCAGCCGCTGCTCCGCCAGTCCGGTCAGGGCGTTGGCTGAATCCGCACGCCAGAGTACGGCCGCCGCCGGGTTTGTGGGCGCATAGTGGTCCGCCATCGCCTGGGTGACGATCTGGCCCGCGAGCCAGATCGCCGCCACCACAAGGCTAAACTGAAGGCGGCCTCGCCAGTCGGCCGGCCTGCTCGGGCCTGGCGTTAATTCCGGCGCTGGTCGCGGTTCCATGGGCCGTCAGCCGACTGGCGGCGCGGTCTGCTCGCTCTTCGTGCTCAGCGCCCGCGCGGGCGCCGGATCCTGGCTTTTCTCGCCGCCTTTCCGCGTCCCATAGCGATATTCGTAGTCGTAGCCGTATCCGTAGCCATAGCCGTAGCCGTAGCCCACCTCGCGCCTGTCGAACTTGGTCAGCACCGCGCCGAGCAAGCGGCCGTTCGCCATGCGGAGCCGCCGAATGGCGGCCTTGGCCTGGGTGCGGCTCGTCCGGCCGGCCTCAACCGCGAGTACGACGCCCGTGGCCACCGAGGCGATCAGCGGCGCGTCCGCCAGCCCCATGACCGGCGGGGCGTCCAAGATCACCATGTCGAACTCTTGCGCAGCGGCGTTGGCCAGATCCCGTAGTCGCGGGCTGGCGAGCAGTTCGGCGGGGCTTGGCGGTAAGGGACCGCTCAAAACCGCGAACAGATTCGGCCAGGGCGTCGGCTGAACCACCTCGTCGAGGGTGAGAGAGCCGATCAGAACGTTGCTGACGCCCACATTGTTGATGGCGCTAATGGACTTATGGAGCGACGGATTTCGCAGATCGACGTCCATCAGCAGCGTGCGGAGACCCAGACGGGCGAAGCTCTGCGCAAGAGCGATGGAACTGGTGGATTTGCCTTCCTCCGGCCGGGCGCTGGTGATCGTCAATATGCGAGGCGCGCCCTCCTTTGTGGAGAACTGCAGCGCGCCGCGGATCGAATAATAGGCTTCCGAGAACGCAGAGCGTGGATCGGCCAGCGCTTCGCTCGGTTGCACGCCTTTTTCCAACAGCGGCACGGTCCCGAGCAGGGGCAAGCCAACCTTCGCCTCGACGTCGCCGGGTTTGCGGATGGCCTGATCCATTGTCTCCAGCAGGAAGGCAAGCACAATGCCCATCGCGATTCCGGACGCGCCGCCAAGGGACAGGTTGTGCATCGGGCGCGGCTTGGACGGGCCGCCGGGCGGTTCGGCGCGATCGACGATCGATATGTTATTGGTGGTGATGCCGCCGGCGACCCCGATCTCCTTGTAGCGCTGTAGCAGGCCTTCATAGAGCGTCCGGTTGGTGTCCACCTCCCGCTGCAGGATATTGTATTGGATTTCCCGGTTACGGGTATCCAGGACCGAGCCCTTCAGCTCGGTGACCTTGGACTGAAGTGCGTTTTCCTGCCTGAGCGCGGTGTCGTACCGGGTCTTGAGCGACGCCCTGATGGTGTCGGCGGCTGACTTGAGCTGACGATCGACCTCGTCGATCCTGCTCTTCAGCTGCCGCATGTCCGGGTAGTCCGGCTTGTAGGTCTGCAGCTGATCCTCATACTCTCCCTGCAGCTTCGCAAGTTCCTGCCGCAGGGACTGCACGGTCGGATCCGACAGGATTTCCGGCGCTTCGATGCCGGCGTTCTGGGCGGAGCGCCACAGCTCCTCAGTCCGGATTCTGTCGGCCTGCGCCGACGTCAGCGCCGCGTCGAACTGTCCAAGGTTGGTGGCGACGAGCGACTGCGGAGGCGTCGGGTCCTTGCCCTGGGGGGCCTCGGCGATCTTGATGATCTGTTGCTGGGTGGCGTAGGCGACGAGCTGACGTTCAGAGTCCTCGAGCTTGGCCTTGAGCTGGGCGATCTGCTGTTCGAGGAAGTTGCGCGCATAGGCCGACGCCTCGAACCGCCGCTGCAGGTTGGCGTTGATGAAGTTCTCGGCGAACGCGTTGGCGACCTGCGCGGACAGTTCGGCGTTCGGACTGTCGAAGGTCAGGTTCACCAGCCTCGAGTCGCGAACCGGGAAGACGCCCAATCCGCCTTCCAACAGGCCGACGGCGGTTCGTTCCTGAGCCGCGACGGCGGTGGGCGTGGTCGGTGGGGATCGGTTGGACGCCTGCGCCCTCATGGTCCTGATGAAGCTGGCGTCGGTTCCGAAGCCGAGCGACTGGGACACGCGCTCGGCCAGCGAACGGCTTTTCAAAAGGCCGTACTGGGTCTGGAAGAACTCCGCGTCGCGCGCCATCGCCTGCACGGGCTCGATATCCTGCAGCCCGATCGCCCGGTTGGAGGTTTCGCGGTCGATCTTCAAAGTGACCGTCGCCGTGTAGACCGGACGGGTCAGCATCGTGATGGCGAACCCGCCGGCGAGGCCCAGCGCGACACAGGCGAACACGATCCACTTGTGCTTATAAAGCACGAGCAAGTATTCGAAGATGTTGACCTTGCGCTCCGGCTCCAGGTCCCCGATCGGCGGGTAGTCGTCCCACACCGCCAAGGCCCGGCCTTGCGCTGGCGCTGGCGCACTCGGCTGACTCGCCTCGATCGCATTGCGGGAGGGTAGGATTCCCGTACCGTCGCCGTCACTCACCATCGTATCCAATACCCATCCTGCGCCATCTCGGGTTCGCCGAGACGAGCTAGGCGACGACCGCCAGCAAGCTGAACAGCGGCAACGTCTTCAACATGTCCTGCCAGACGGACTTGCCCATGGAGCTGTCCACCACCACGACGTCATCGCCCAGAATCTCCGGGTCGGCCGCCTTGCCTTCGCTGATGGCGGCGTAGTCGGAGATCGCCGCGCTGCGCCGGCCATCGACCACGCGAATGATCGCCACTTTGTGCAGGTCGGCGGTGTCTGACATCCCGCCGCCCATCGCGACCGCCTGCATGAGCGTGGTCCGCCCTCTCATTGCGAAGACGCCAGGGCTCTTCACGCCGCCATCGACCGTCACTTTCTGGCTCGCGGAATCGACGACGGTGACCGAGACCTGTGGAGACTGAAGGTATCGCTCGCCGAGCCGGGCGGCGATGAGCTGGGACAGCTGTTCGGCCGTCTTGCCCTCGGCTTTCACCGCCCCGAGCAGCGGCAGCACGAGTTGGCCGCTGGCGTCCACCTGGATTCCGTCCAGCGACAGATCCTTCACCGCGAATACGCGGAGGTTGAGCTTGTCGAGCGGCCCGATGATATAATCCCCGGTCGCATCGAAGGATTTTGACGCTGGCGTCTGGAGCGCCTCGCCGCCCCCCCGACGGGTTCCGCATCCGGCGGCCGCCAAGGCCAGGACCATCGTCAGCATGACGACGAGCGGGGAGGGAGCAAATCTGCTGTGTCGCCCCGCCGCCCGGTCTCGCCCGCACATCAAACCACCTCGCGCCCAATTGCAGGATGCGGTCGCCCAACCGGGACCCCATGCAAACGAATCGAAGTTCGCGCGCCACCCAGGGGCGGACGCAGGCGGTGAGCTTCTGGGCCGCCCGCGTTTAATCGCCCCAGGGTTGACGATGCTCATATATCTAGCCGAGCGCGGTGGCGCGGTCCAGGGTGGATCGCAGTGCGTGCAACCGTCGGCGCGGGCCGCCCCGTACACCCTGGCGTGCGATCGTGTATGCTCGGACGGGTTTCAGGGCGCGGGACGAATATGGCCCTTTCGACATTCGTGGCGGCATTGATCGTTCTTGGCGCGTGCCTTGCGGTGTTCGGCGCCCTCGGTCGACTTTGGGCGTGCAATCCTGGCCAGGCCGTCTTCATCTCCCGGCCGATGGCTATGGATCTCGCCTATTGGGCGATCGGATTGCTCTATACCGGTTTGGCGCCCGCCGCGGCGGCTTGGCTGGCGGGCGCGTTCGCCGGCCACGGCGGGCTGGCGCCGCGTCCAATCCTGCAACAGGTCGCCATACTGTTGATCGCCACCGACCTGGCTCAATACTGGCTGCACCGCGCCTTCCACCGGCGCGGCCTTTGGTCGTTTCACGCTGTCCATCATGGGGCGGAGCAGGTCAACTGGACGACCGCCTTCCGGGTCCATCCGGTAAATTATCTACTCTACACAACGTCGTTGGCGATCGCCGCCTACCTGCTCGGCTTCTCTGTCGACGCTTTTCGTCTCGCCAGCCCGATCGTCTTTTTCTCGGCCGTGACCTCGCACGCGAACCTGAACTGGACGTTTGGACCATTCCGCTATGTACTCACCAGTCCTGTCTTCCATCGCTGGCATCACACTGCGCCCTCCGAGACCCGGGACTGCAACTTCGCGCCGATGTTCCCGGTCTGGGATCTGATGTTCGGCACGTTCTACATGCCGCGAGGGCGACTGCCGGAAGATTACGGCGCGCCGGACTCGCCGCCCGACCTATGGGGCCAGCTCTGGCGTCCCTTCATGCCGCTGGTCCAAGGCCCCGTCACGGCGTGGCGTGGGCGCTTCGGTTGACGGATGGTTGGCGTGCTACGCCTCCATTTGTATGAGGGATCGGCCACGGGCATGGTTCAGCCGCGGTGAGGGGGGCGATGCCAAGTTCGCGCGGCGATGACCTCTATCTTGTTCTCGGGGTTGACGCCCGCGCCAGCCAGGCGGAGATCCGTGCGGCCTACCGGAGCTGGGCGTGGCGGCTGCACCCCGATCGAAGCGGCGAAGCGGACGCGCACCTATTGTTTCAGCGCGTCAACGACGCTTATGCGACGCTGAGCGATCCCCACCGCCGCGCCGCTTACGATCGGGAATTTGCGGCGGGGAGGCGATGGACTCCGCCGCGCGCGGCCGGGCCCCAGCCGATCTGTTGCTCCGAATGCGGCCGGGCGACCGCTCAGCCCCGGATCCTGGCGTTCCAGACGGTGACCAGCTTCCTGGTCTGGTCCAAGCGAAGCTTCGTCGAGGGAATCTTCTGCGCCGGTTGCGCGCGGCGGACGGCCCTGCAGGCGTCCGTCCACTGTGCGAAGAGGGGCTGGTGGTCGCCGCCCGGCGTCATCCTGACGGCCATCGCCATCGTCACCAACGCTCTCGGCGGCGCTCGCAGACCGGCTTCTGATCAGAAGCTGCTGCTGCTGAACGCCAGCGCCTTTCTCGCGTGCGACAGGACATCCCTGGCCTACGCCCTTGCGCGTCAGGTGAGCCTGACGGCCGAGCCGTCCCTGGCCCGCGAGGCGCGAAATATGATGACAAGGCTCACGGCCCTCGGCGCCATGGAACGGACGCCTCGCCTGGTGGATCCTTGGCGCGCGAGCCTCCCGCACCTTGTGGCCCATGGGTTGCTGGTCCTCAGTGGGCCGGCTGTGCTGGCCGGACTCATGGCGTTCATCTGGATCGGGCGCATGCCTGCGCTTCTTGGCTGAGGCCCTCAGCTGTTCGGCGCGTCGACGTTTTGCGAAAGACGGTGTCGGGGTAGCTCACGCCGGGCATCAGCCGGTTGTCCGGACCGAAAATCGGCGTGAAGCGCGCGGGCGGAATTGGCAGGCTCAGCAGCACTTCAAAGGCGGCGCCGGCCGGCGCGTCACACAGGCGAAAGTTGCTATGGCGGATCACCAACAGACCGCCCGGCTTCAGGCAACGCTCGAAGCCGCCGACGATTTCCGCGAAGTCCTCGAAGCGAATGAAGCGGTCACAGCGCTGAAGGCCGCAGTCGGTCAGGCGGCTGTCGCGGAGCACCGCCATGCAGAAGATGACATCGTAGCTTTCGGGCGGCTCCAGATCGGCGGACCGCGCCCGGCCGAAGCTGATCGCCGGGTCCGGGGCTCGGCGCAGACGTTTTCGGCAGATCTCGATATTGCCTGGATTGATATCCAGTCCGCGGATGACCGCCGATGGAAAGAGCCGCCGCAGAGTGACGACTTCCTCGCCGGTCGAGCAGCCGAAAGACAGGATCCTGGCTGAGGCCTCCGCGCCGGTGATGGCTTTGACGAACCCGAAGATCCTTGGGTAGCGATTCTCCCATGTTCTATTGAGGGGCTGAAAACCCGCTTTCGGGCGCCGCAGCAGCATCCATGTAATATGCCGGTGGTCGGGTTCGAGCAGGATCCGGCGCAGCCGCCGCAGCGCCCGCCACGCCAACCGCGGAGCCGGAAAACCAGGTTGGGCCATGTCAAATTGCATGTGCCACGATATGTTGCGCTCAACAATGCCCGTCTGGCTTGCAGGTCCGTGCTGCAAATCCAAAGGAGCTTCGGTGTGGTCGATGGTGTCCTGCGGATCGGCGTGACCTGGCCGGCGCCGGGGTGGGTGGCCTGATCATGGCGCGGCTGTCCCTCTTCACGCGCACGGCTCGGCGGTTCGCCAAGTTCGGCGCCGCGCGCCAGGCGCTGCTGATCGAGGGGGCGCTATGGCTTCTGCTCGCGCGGGTGACGCTCATCGCCGTTCCTTTCCCGCGTCTGGCGCCCTACCTCGGGGCCTTTGTGGCGCCGGAGGATGAGCGCGTGATCGGAGCGCGGTCGATCGGGACGGCGGAGCAGGCGCGTATCGCGGCGAGGATCGGCTGGGCTGTCTGCGCCGCCGCCCGGCATGTTCCGTTCACGGCGGTCTGCCTGCCGCAGGCCATGGCCGCCCGTATGATGCTGCGTCGCCGAGGGGTGCCCAGCGTCCTTCATTTCGGCGCGGCCAAGGGCCGGTGCGAGGGGCTCGACACCCATGCTTGGCTGGACGCCGTCGGCGTGGAAGTCACCGGCTTTCCCATCGCCCACGGGTTCACGGAGATCGCCTGCTTCGTGTGAGGCTGACTGGGGCGAACGCCGAGGTCATAGGGCGCAGGCCCAGATCAGCGCGGCCAGCGTCGCCGAAATCAGGCTGCCCGGATCGCTCGTGGCGAAGACAAGCGGATCGTCGCGAAGGCGCTGCCGGTGGGCCAGCACGATGATCCGCGACATCCAATAAAGCAGCAGCGGCGCCTCAAGCCACAACACCCATGACCGACGATAGAGCGCGTGAACCGCCGGGCTCGATAGGTAAAGGCCGAACACGACCACCGCCGCGAAACCCGCGGCGCTGGCAATGGAGATCAGCGCCGTCAGGTCGCGCGCCAGGTAGCTCCGGTTCGCCGGCTCGGGCAGCCCCGCGGCGACATGCATTGTGAGTTCGGAATACCGCTTGAGCAGCGCCAGGCAAAAAAACGCGAACATCGAGAACATCATCAGCCATATCGACAGGGGAACGTTGACGGCGACGGCTCCGGCGAGGATCCGCAGGCAGTAGAGGCCGGCGAGGGTGATCGCGTCGATGATCAGCTTGCGTTTGAGCAGGAAGGTATAGGCTGTGGCGGCCAGGACGTAGGCGCTGACGACGGCGAGAAAGCGCCAGGAGATGAACGCACCGGCCGCTACGGCCGCCGCCAAGAGGGCCGCCGCCACCGCCACCGCCGCCGGCGACGAAATCGTGCCCGCCGCCAGTGGCCTATTCCGTTTGAGCGGGTGTCGACGGTCTCCACCGGCGTCCGCGAGATCGTTGACGAGATAGACGCTCGAGGCCGCCAGGCAGAACGCCACCATCGAAATTCCCGCCGTCAGCGCCGCGCTGGCGCTGAACACATGCGCCGCCAGAAGCGGAGTTGCGACGAGGAGGTTCTTCACCCACTGCCGGCATCGGAGCAAATCGATCCAGCTGCGCGCCGATGCGAACCATCCCGCGCTCTCCGGAGCGCTGCTGTCGATCGTTGGGCGGTCCATGGGATGGCTCGGCATCGCCAGATCCGAGTCAACGCTCCGCCCCGCAGTCAGGTCGAGGCCGCTCAGTGGAGCCTGAAAACCCGCCTCAGAACTGTTCCGTAGACGCCGCTGAATGTCCAAATCCCCGAATGTCCTTGAATGACGATTGTCGGAATGACCAGGTTGGCGGCCGCGAGCATCCCTCGTCGTCGAGGCGAAAGATCCAGCAAGACCACGGGCAGCGCCACCAGGACGCCGAACGTCCCGAACGCCGCCATCCGAGTGAAATCGCCGGCGAAGATCATCAGGGCGAACCCGCCGATAATCGCACAGGCGACGATCGCGGCCCGCCTGGGGTCGCCGTGGCCCGCTAGCTTGACTATAGCCGCGGCCGCCACGACCAGCAGCAACTTGAAGGTTGTGAATACACTGAGAATCGCCTGCGGAATGTGATCGCGGAAGGTCTGGAACGCGTCTTGCCCTCCGATCACGGTGTGGATCCTGGCGGCGCTGGCCGGATCAAAGCCGAATTCCAACAACCAGCTGGAGACGTAGAGGCCCAGCAACAGCAGGAAGCCGACGATGAACCGCCTCCCGAACATGAACAGGCCCAGCACGCTGAACGCCAGGAGCGCCGAGGTCTCGTGAGTCAGCAAAGCCAGACCGGAACAGGCGAGTTGTACGGGTCCGCTCCGGCCGGTCTGGTCGAAATCCAGCATCGCGAGCAAGGTGAGGCCCAGAACCAGAATCTCAGGTTCCGCGGGCCAGCCTATGGCGGTGGCGAACATTCCAGTCGTGTAAATAGCCGTTCGTTCGGCTACGGACAGATCTACCCCTTTTCGAAATAAATATATGTCCGCGATGTAAAATACACACGTGACCATAATCCAGAAGAAGGCGATATATAATATGCCGTTAAGGTGCAGGATTTCGGCGATCGCCATGGGTAATATTCTTCTGTACCAAATATTTGGTTCCTGCATGAACGGATTTATGGATATCTTAGCGTAAATCAGGCCGTGACCGGACGGCATTATGGAATAGAACAGGGCGTTAGAAATCAAAATGGATATGAGTATTCTATACCAAAGGGATTTGTTACCCATGCCGCCGATGAGTTTTTTGATGTAATATCGTAATCTCCAGCACAGGAAGGCAAGGGCCCAGAAGAAGACGCCTTCCCTCAAGGAGCCGACGGAAAATCGCGGGATATCCTTGCCCGTGAAATCGTACATCCGATCGACGGACCGGATCAGCCAGTTGTCGATAAGGGGAAAGATCCGCCCGAAATGCTCGATGATGAACCGGTTCGTCACATTTGCTGCGAAGAAGCACGCCGTCAGTGAAGCAACGACGAGCGCATAGGACATCGCCGAATACGCCTGACGCGAAGGGCCTGGTTCCAGGCGTTCGACATCGGGCTGTGCGCGCCACGGTAGCATGGCCTATCCCTCTCACTGGGTATCCGCTTCGTCAAGCGCCTGGAGGGCAGTTTTCAGGATTGGTTACCATGGGTTGAAATTGGCCGTCGCGGGCGGCCGCTGGCCGTCGACTCGCTGGGCTTTCGTTGACGGCCCCGTCGCATTGCATATGGCCGCGCCGAGGGCGGAGACGTAGTCTGCTCTCCCTAAGGTAGAAAGGGGCGCGCGTTCACTTGAGCCTGTTCTTCATCGTGTCCAAGGTGTTCTGGGGGGTCCTGGCGCCCAGTCGAATCGTCCTGTGGCTGGTTGTGGCCACGGCCGGCCTGCTCCTGGCGGGCCGCGAGCGGAGTGGGCGTTGGTGTGGCGTCGCGGCCGCGGCGAGCCTCTTGATCGTCGGCATGCTGCCGGTGGGCAAATGGCTTGCTCGGCCCCTTGAGGACCGCTACCCGCGGCCGCCCTGGCCGGCCCACATCGACGGAGTTCTGACGCTCGGTGGGGGCCTTGGGACGCGGACGCTTCTATCCAGGGGCGCGCCGGCCGCGGTGTTCAGCGAAACCCGACTGGTCGCCACCAACGAGATCGCGCGCCGGTATCCGGCTGCTCGCATCGTGTTCGCCGGCGGCTCCGGCCGTTTTCCGGACGCGCGCGCGGCGCAATACATCTTCGCCCAGATGGGGCTTGCCGGCCCGCGCCTCATTCTTGAGGGCCGCTCGCACGACACTCTGGAGAACCTGGTGTTCGCCCAGCGCCTGGCGCATCCGCGTCCAGGCGAGGTGTGGCTTTTGGCCACCTCAGCGATCCACATGCCGCGCGCCATGCAGACGGCGCAGCGCGTCGGATGGCCGATGGTTCCCTGGCCGACGGACTACCTGACGGCGGCGCAGGCGCCGCGCCAGCTGGGCTCGCTGGATGTTTCCGCAAACATGGCCCTTACCGACGCCGCAGCCCACGAATGGCTCGGCCTGCTGACCTATCGGTTTCGACTGGCGCATCCGGATCGTGTCAACTGATATTTTTCCCGTTAAGGTAGCGATCTATGAAGCGTCATGGCCGTCGACCTCTTGGAGGATCCGTTGTCGGCAGAACAGCAGGATTGCGCTCGGCCGGCGTATTCCGGCTCGGGTGTCAGGGACCCGCTCTCCGGCGGGCCGACGACGACCGTCGTGATCGTCTCCCATCCGAGAAGCGGCACGCACATCACCCTCGACTTCATCCGGCGGAACTTTCCGCAATTCCGCCAGCCCGTGCAGATCTGGGATAGCGCCAGCGCGCTTTATGTCGATCTCGATGGGCCGAGCGGCCACAGCAACCTGGAGCGGCAGCGCGCCAAGACGGGGGCGGTGATCCTGCAGTCGCATCGCGCCGGCCTGTGCGGGTTCCGGGGCGAGGCGGCGTTTCAACAGCTCGACCCCCAGACCACGGTCTTCCTTTATCCCTTCAGGCGGTTCTCCTCGACGATGAAGAGCTTTGCGGAATTCTCCGGCTACAGCGGACCTGTTGCGGCGTTTCTCTCCGGCCCAGACCGGTTCTTTGGCGTTGACCTGACGGTCTGCGAGTGCGCCCGACGTCATGCCCAGGCATGGCTGGCGCGAAGCGCATGCTTCATGGATGTCGACGAGATGATCGCTGGGCCCGAAGGGGGCGCCGCCGCGCTTGCGCAAGCGCTCGATTTGGCGCCGGCGCCGCTCAAGCGACGGCTGCCCCGGCGCAAGCTGCTCACCGGTAAGCCGGGCGAGGCGCTGCAGCGCCTGACCGGTCGCGAATCGACCGCCGTCCTGGTCTCCTACGGCAAGGTCTGGTCGGCCCCCGCCGAGCAGGCGATGGTCGACGAGCAGTTCGCGGACATCTTCGTCCAGCTGCGGGTTCGGTCAATTATACCAGCCGGCGGGAGCCGCCGCCTGCCGGAGGCCGTCTGATCGGAGTCTTCCGTCAGTCCCGCCCCAATAAGCGCCTTGAGGCGGCGCCCGCGCCGGAGGCCCAAACGGCCTTCGCAGGCCGCTCCGTTTCCGGCGCGCGATCAGGTCGTCGCGCGCCGATCCTCGACGACAGCGCCATCGCAGGCCGCTCAACGACGGCCCAGAGCGCGGTGGCTGCGAGCAGGGATGCGGCGAGCGCCAGGCATGAAACCGCGAGCTCCGCGATCGTACCGTGCGCGAGGCGGCCTCCCAGGTTCACGATCTTGCCGCCGACGGGCACGTGGACGAGGTAGAGCGAGTAGGAAATCGCGCCCAGGCGCCGCAGCAGCGGGACCTTTCCCAGCGGCGCGAAGAGAATGGCGCCGACCGTCGTCACCGCGACCGCGGCGCTCAGCATCGCCCCCAGCGCTGACATGGCGGCTGCGGCCGCGCCGATGCACAGCCACGCGCTGAGCGCGCGGTCGCGGCGGGCGAAGGCGTGCAAGCCCGCGGCGCCGATCAGGAATAGAAGCACGCGCGGCTCGGGCTTGCCGCCGATCGCCGTGCAACAAAGCGCCGCGACAGCCAGCGCGGCGGACCAGACGAGCCATTGTCGTTGCAGGAGGGGGAACGCCGCGCCGACCACCAGGTAGAAGACGAACTCGACTCCCAAGGTCCAATAGACCGGTTGCAGCCAAGCCTGATGCAACAGTGGCGTGGCATACAGGAGATGAGAGGCGATCTGCAGGGGGGTGATGTCGAAGCCGCCGCCGTGGAAGCCGGGAACCCACGGTGCGGCCAGAGCCAGCAGCAGGACGAGCGCGATGCTGGCGAGATAGGGCGGCTCGATGCGGACGCACCGCCGCGCGAAATAGGTCCAGAAGTCCGACAGCCGGTAGCCGCGCCGTTGCAGCGAAAAAGGGATCACAAAGCCGGACACGACGAAGAACGCGTCAAGGCCCAGCCATCCAAGACGGCCGGAGCCGCCGACCCAATCATGGTAGCCGTTAGTCAAGTGAAACCAGGCGACCGCCAGAGCCGCAAGGCCTCTGATCCCGTCAACGGCGTCAACGCGCCGGGCGTCCCCCGCCGGGCCTCGCGGATTGGCCATCGTCCCTATACCGAGCGCGGGTCGCTCAACAGTTCGTCGAAATAGGCTATGGTCTTGCGCAATCCCTCCTCCAACGGCGTAACCGGTGTCCAATTGAGGACTTCCTTGGCCAGCCCAATGTCGGGCTGACGTCGCCTCGGATCGTCTGGCGGCGAGGGATGATGGACGACCTTCGACGTCGAACCCGTCAACTCAATGACGATCCCCGCCAGGTCACGCATGCTGACTTCAGCAGGATTGCCGAGGTTGATCGGACCTGTCACCCCCTCAGGGGTAGCCATCATTCGGATGATCGCTTCGACAAGATCATCGACATAGCAGAACGAACGGGTCTGGCGGCCATCGCCATAGATGGTGATGTCCTCGTTCTGCAGGGCCTGCATGATGAAATTCGACACCACCCGGCCGTCATTCGGGTGCATGCGAGGGCCGTAGGTGTTGAAAATCCTGCCAACCTTGATTTTGACGCGGTGTTGTCGCCAGTAATCGAAGAAGAGTGTTTCGGCGCAGCGCTTGCCTTCATCGTAACAGGAGCGGATTCCGACAGGATTGACGTTACCCCAATAGTCTTCCGATTGAGGATGAATGGCCGGATCCCCGTAAATCTCGGAGGTCGACGCCTGAAAGATAGTGGCCTTTACGCGCTTGGCCAAGCCCAGGATATTTATGGCGCCGTGTACACTTGTTTTCGTGGTTTGCACGGGATCCAGTTGATAGTGGATCGGGCTCGCGGGACAGGCAAGATTGTAAATCTGATCGACTTCGACAAACAGAGGAAACGTAATGTCATGCCGCAGAAGCTCAAATTTGGCGTTCGATAGCAGACCCTTGACGTTGCTCCGTCGGCCCGTGAAAAAATTGTCGACGCACAGCACGTCATGGCCCGCGCCTATGAGGCGCTCGCAGAGGTGTGAGCCCAGGAAGCCGGCGCCCCCGGTCACCAGGATGCGGGTCTGTTCAAACATCGGCGCCTCATCCTTTGCGTGTTCGGGGTGTCGAAAGGGACTCTAGCGCGGTGGCGACGGGCGTCGATGATCAAATTTGAGTTGATTCGGATATCTTGACACCACTGTAGGTATAAGCGCCGCTCGCTGCGCCAGGAAGGCCTACCGACCTGTTCGTCCAGCTTCACGGTCTCGATAAAGACGGCGCGTCAGAGTTCGCGCTCAGAATAAAGTCAAACCGGTCTGCCGCTCGTCGGCGTCCCGCTGCTCCCAAGATTTCCAGACCTTGCAGATGTATTCGTAGGGCGTGAGGCCCTTCAGCGTCTTTAGCCGTCGATGAAGTCGCTGAGGTGGCCGCGCAGCTCTTGACATGAACAAAACAAGAACACACAACCGCACTCCCCAAAACCAGGAGGCACGATTGACCGTTTACGATCGGCGTTTTCGGCTGGCCGACAGATCCGGCGCGCTCGGCGTGAGCTTTGACCAGGACGGCCTGTCCCTGGCCGGCGCGCCCCTGTTGCGGCGCACGATCACGGGCCTTGTCCCGCGCCCGGCCAACGAACTCGGCGTGCTGATGAAGGGCGCCTATGGCGGTGAGCGCGACGTCGCCGCCCTGACGGCGGGCCTCAGCGTTGTCGCCGAGGCGCTGAATCAAGGTGATGAGGCGCGGGCCATGATCGCGGCCCTGCGGCTGCGCCTGGCCGAGCTCGACTGGCGTGGCGCCGTGCGGATCGCGGCGGCCCAGAACGCCTTGGCGAAATATAGCCCGGACCAGCCGCGGGACTGGCACGGCCGATGGACGAACGGCGATGACGATGGGGCTGCGTCGGGCGGGACGGCGGAGGCCGCGCCAGCGCGAGTGAAACCGGCCGGACCGCCTGTATCTCAGGCGCCGGTCAGGCCCCCGCAAGCTGGTGGTTCATGGGACGGGCCGGTCCATCTCGAAGGCGGGCGGCTGATCCCCATCGCGGGCGGCGGTATCGGCAGCAACGGCCCGCCGGCCGACCGGAGGTCGACGTCGGCTACACGTTCCGATCGCGCGAAGGGCGCCATTGGCCTGTTTTTGCGGGGATATCGCGAGGCGCCGGGCGCCCAGCACGATCGCATCGGGTTCGGCGCCAGCGCCAGCGCCAGCGCCTGGGGCGTCTGGGATCTGAAGGATTATGCCGGCGAGCCGCGCGCGGATGGGCAGCCGCGTCCGCTTCGTGTCGCATTCGTCTTTCCCGTGGAGGGGGATCCCTTTGGCGTCGCGGCCGAACTGCTGCGCGCCGGAGCCGCGTTGGGAGCCGAATATGGCTATGTGTTCGTCCGCGACGAGCTCTGTCTGCCGACCGTTTACGGCGGCGGCGTTTCGGCGGCTCTCGACGATTCGCCACTCGCCGAATCTGAGACCGACGAAAACGGAAGCTGGTGGCGATACGTACTCCGGCGAATGTGGCAAGGGGAGCTCCGTCTTCGCGACCTTTTTCAGCTGAACCTGCTGTCGGCCCGGCATCTGGCGGAGCCGATTGAGGGGCTCGGCTTGCTGGCGGACTGGGTCAACGCGCGGGCCAGGGCGGGGGCGACTGGAGGATCTCGGCCAGGGACGCATGCTCTGGAGCCTGAGCGACCAGGAGATGGTCGACGTCCGGCCGGTCCTGAACGAAGCGGGCCTGCTGCATTCCTGCCGCGAGCGGATCTATCGCGACCTACCGGGCGGCTTCGCGCCGTCGGAGCGGGGCTGGCCGCCGATCACGATATTCCGTCGCGAATGGGTTGGATCCAAGAAATGAGCTGGGAAATCCAGGTCCACTCCAGACCCTATTGCGCTGCGCGATCGAGGCGAAGGCGCCGGATCGGAACGCGCCGACGGCGGCGGCCTCGCTGCTGAAACCAGCCGAGTGGCCGCTCAAGGTCCCGTCGGGGCCGCTGATCTGGTGAGAGTGTCTTGGACGCCAATCCCTATCGGGTCGATCGTGGACCTGGGCGGCTCGGACGATTCCGCTCGAGGGGAAGGATCGCCCACTTCGACAGATCAATCTTGGCGCTTGACAAAGCCCGATGGCGGACATGCGGCGTCTTTGTCATTAGGGTCGCACAGGAAGCCATCGCGCCAGAACGAATAGTTCGTGAAGTTTCCATGGGTAATCGGGTGGCACCGAATGGGCTTTGCTCCGGATGGATCGGCGGGCGATGTCGTGCATTCCGCTGCATAGACGGTCTGTTCGTCTGGATCGCCGTCGCGCATATTGGCCTGGGCCGGAAACACCCTGAAATACATGTGCCGTCGGGCGGACACCGGCAGAAACGCCATGCTCTTCTCGACATTGGTCCATTTCCCGAACGTTCGGTCATCGACGCTCTTGGCCCCGCCGAACATTTCGTCGATCCACTCGAGCAGACTGCCCTCCGGCAGAAGTCCCCAATATTCGAGATCGTGGGACTCGGCTAACGGGTGCAGCATCAGGTCGTAGACCTGCACGTCGTCAGGCAGGCACCGATTCCGATATTGCGCACCGCTACACGTCAGCAGGGGCGCGACGGTGGACCGAAAGTCGCGGACCGAGTCCGCGGCCGCCATATAGACGATCCGCCTCCACGGCAGTTCGGGATGGCTACTGATCAGCTGATCGCCGACGATCGCGCCCATCGAGTGGCCGTAGTAATAAAGTTCGACATCAATGGTGGCGATCTTGGGTTTGACGTTGAGGTTTTGCTTAATTTCGCAAGCTAGATGGTCGGCGAAGATCGAGAGTGCGCCCTCGCTGCCGACGTCGAAGCGGCCATCGCTGACATTCCCCGGATTCGGCCCACCAAAGGATTTAGCGCGCGCGAGACCGCGGAGCCTGGCGAGCGTTTCGGTGTCGCACGGGTCGACGCCCGGTGAGGGAAGTTCGGCCCCGGCTGGGGCGAAGTCGATGAGCGGCGGCTGCAAGGCCAGCCGGGTGCGCCTGACCATGTCGTCCCAGGCTTCGGTTCCAATCTGCGAGGCGATCGCCGTCGTCCCGACGCGAAACGGCGCGAGAATGCGATAGAGGCCTGATTGCTCTTCGATCGGTTGATCGAGCGCGTTCAGTTCATCGTCGGTGGGGAATGGCGGATAATCGATGTGTCCGCAGGTCGAGGCGCGCAGAAGGTCGCATAGCTGGCTCAGGTCGGATTTCGATAGATAGTATTGCGTGCCGGATTTCCTGATGACGCTGTCGTGAAACCGGATCACCTGCTGCCCGTAGTATTCCGGCGCCCGGGCGAAGCCGGCGGCGATATCGCCAAGCAGGCGGACCGGCGCGAAGTAGGGCACGCCGCGTTTGCTCTGTTCGCCCTCCAGCACGCAACAGAGGCGTTCGCTATAGGCGCCCACCAAGTCCGAGTTCCAGATCAGGAAGATCGGGACGTATCCGTCGGCCATCGCACCCGGCGCGATGGACTCCCCTTCGGCGATGGCCTGGTCCTGTCCGACAAGGCCGCCGTGGGCGAACATCATAACCTTGAGTGTCACGTGGCAGGAACTTTCGGACGGCAAGCATGCGCCTTGACCGGGCGTTCTCGGGGGCAGCATTGACAGAGCGGTTTCTCGAAGCTTTCGATCGACCCCGTCAAGTATCGCGAGAATTTGGGCTTCATCTTGTGGTTTGAAGTCGGCCTCGGGCCCGTACAAGGTGCGGAAATCGCCGTCGTGGACTGCGACGGCCATGTCGGTGATATCGCAGTCCCCCTTCTGCAGCTCATAGACCTTGTTAGGGCCTGCTTCGGTCGTCGCCCTGCTCACAAAAGCCTGGCAAGTGGTCTTCGGTCGCGCCGTATCGGCCAGCGCGGGTGTGGCGGCCAGTCCGCATCCCGTGATCGCGGTCAAGGCCAGGGTCCGGAAGAGGCCGAATGGCCGCCCGCGCCGCATTGAGCGCAGACCTAGCTGCGAGCTTCCAGGACCCCGACTCTGCATGGCTTCCTCCGAGGGTTGCAGGACACGGTTCGGGCCGGCGATCAGGCGGCGCGACCCGGATGGACACTATCGGCTTTGGCCGGCTCGGCGCGACGCGCCAAGCGGCGGTCGTTGCGCCGCCAGCCTTTCATCATGCGGCGCGCCTGTACCCGCGCTGCATCGACGGAGGGACCGTCGAACTGATGTTGGCCGCCGTCATCCGTATAGACGAGATAGCCGTTGGGACGCACGCCAAAGGCTGGCAGCGGTGCATTCAGATGGTTGGTCGCCGGCGTCTGCCCAATCATGCCGAAATAGCTCTTGGTCACGAAGTTTGAGACCGGCATGCCGGCGATTGGATAGGTGTCGCCTTGGACCGGGTCGCAGACCTCCAAATTATAGTTCACCTGTGTTCCGGCCGCGTCGGCCCCGGCCGGACCTGGTCCGCTGACCGTCATGCTGGCGGTAGGATCGGCGAGCAACTCGAGCACTTCGTGCGACAGCGTGGTGCACCACGCCTCCTTGGCCTGCAGGCAGACGTCGAGATAGACGAAGCCGTACGGGGTCTGGCCGTGGTTTGCATAGTGGTACCCCAGGACCTGGCCGACGCCGGTGGTCGGGTCCGACGACGAATCTCCGACATAGATGACCGCATCGGTCGCCTGGTCGATCCAATCCTGGCCGGCCGCGAAGTTCGGCTTGGATATGGCCAGCGTGGCGCCGACGCCCCATTCAGGCTGGAAGTCCGCGGTCACTTGCTGCTGAATCGCCGCGACGACCTTGGCGAAGGTCGCATCGTCGACGGACGATAGATTGGCGATCGCCAGACTGAGCGGCGCCACGGCGCCCGCCGGAACCGGCGGCGCGGGATCCGCCTTTACGTTGGCCGCAGCCGCCGCGCCCGTCGATCCGATCGATTTGAGCTGGTTGAAGGCGTAGGGGAGGAATAGCGCCGAGCCCAACAGGAAGAATGGCCAGACCGCCTTGATGATCGTGCTGACGTCGGAGATCTTGGTGAAAATTTCCATCAGCACGATGTTGCCGATCGCCCAGAAGAGCGATGTCACCAGGACTCCGCCGACGAGGCCTGTGATACGGCTGTAGCTCGGCGCGCCGGTCGCGACGCCCGTCGCATCCTTCTCGCTGACGATTACTTTCAGCGCTTTGAGAAATGGAAGCGCAAGTAGGATGGCGAGGACTGGGATATTGAAGATCAGGAGGATTTCCCACTGGAATAGGTCTGCGGGGTAAGTCATGGCCTCGTCCTTCTAGTTGCGTTTACACGGCGTTGCGCGAGCGGCCGGAGGTGGCCGATTGGGCGGATGGCGCGCGGCGCGCGCCGTCCCGGGTTCGTCATTGATCGCCGGCCGGGGCCTGCGCCTTTTTAAGGGCCAACTGCGCGTTGAGCAGCTGGGTCTGAGCGGCCAGGTAGTTGGTTTGCGTGGTCAGTTGCGAGGTCTTGTCATTGGTGACGGTGTTGCGGTTGGTGACCGCCGCCGTGACGCCGCTGACTAAGGATCCGGCGATATTGCCCGGCAGGGCGACGAGGGCCGCAGCTGTGCTCGGGCGGTTGTCGCTGACGCCGGTCGCGCTACCGTTTTGGAAATCGTATTCGACGGTCCGTGGCACCAGGGCGGCGCGCTGCATGGGCAAAAGCGTCAGGTAGCGGCTGTCCTGCAGCCAGAGATTGGCGTTGGCGAGCGGCAGGCCGGTGTCGACCTGCCGCGCGTCGATGCGGCAACTGCGCGAGGCGGAGACGACCAAACCGTCATACACGCCATCCGCCGTGATGGCGCCTTCTGGAGTGATGGCCCCTAGGTCGTTGGTTTCAGCGGCCGCGCCTTTGTTGGCGTCGGCACTCGCCGATTCCGCCGTGCGCCGTTGCGAGCATCGGGTATCGAGCGCGATCCCATAGCGGGCAAAGATGAAGTCGGCGTCCAGTCCGGTCGGAACTTCGTTTCCGTCTTGACGGGCGCGGCTCTGGGCCAGTGAGATCCATCCCGCGGCCTTGACCAGATCGTCAACGAAGGTCTGGCTATCGGTCACCTCGGCCTGAGGGTCGGGGGCTGGTTGGGCTCCGCTCTCCATCGCGGTCCGCAAGGTGAGAGCGCTATTTCGCGCGGTCGCCGCGTCCGCCAGACACGATGACGCCATCCGTTTGGCGTAATCCAGAGTCTGGTGGCCCTTTGACGTCGTGTCACCGGGCTGAGCCGGGCCCAGGCAGCCGTCCCCGGCAGGTTTGGTTCGCTCGAGATCCTCAATCGAGAGTGCGAAGGACAGCGGCAGATTCGAGCCTGCCGGCAGGGGAGGCAGCGGCGGCGGCGCTGGGAGCAGTGAGAGCAGGGCGAGTGCTGCGGCCCTTGCCGACGGCTGTGAACTGCAGAGATCATCGATGGCGTCCGCAACCAAGTCCCCACCTGGAGGGCAGCCTTTTGGCGGGAGCGCCTTGGCTGCCGGCGGTCCTTTAAAGGTGGGTATGGTGTGGGGCGCGCCAATGACGAACTCGCCGACATCACTGGCGATGCTGGACAGGATGGCGCCCGTTTGATCGGTGGTGGTCGCCGAGCTGGTGGTCAGTAACCCGTTCGAGTCACTGTTTAATTTGATGGCGTCAGAATAAAAAGGATTGGGATTTCCTTTTAAGGCGAACGTGCGAGTTGGATCTGCCGAGATTTGGGCTTGAAGAGATACTTTAATAGTCGGAGGGCATTCCAAGATGTAAAGATTTAATATACTCTTTGCAGAATCCGAATTTACCTTTATCCCCTTGCTAGTCGCTAACTTGACGTAGGCATAAGCGTCGTTGGCGAGCGTAGCTGGATCGTCTGGGCTCTTGGCCTTTCCGACGCTCGGATCCGGGGTTCCGGCCGCCATCTCCTCCAAACGCTTGGTCACGTCAGCGTAGGTATTGGCTAGGACGCCGGCGTAGCCCTGGCGCGCCTGATAGGCGGATGAAAGCAGGCCGCACCGGCTGGTGTCCGGCGTCTGAGGCGCTTTGCTCGCATCGTCCTTTGGTGTGGCGCCGGAGGTCAGCGTGCCGCTCAAAGTCCATGTCTGGTTCGTCGCTGCGGCTGCAGCGCCGGCGGCTGCGGCATCGGCTCCGCCCGGCGCGGGCGAGCCCTTGGCCGACTTTGCAGCAGGGGGCGTGAGCTTCGCGCCGCTAGCGTCGGCGGCGCCGGCTGCCGAGAGTTGGACGACGATCAGGGACTTGGCGACCCCATAGTCCATGTAGGTCCCGGTGCGGTCTTTTGGCGCCGCCAACGAAACGTCTATGCTCTGCACGGTCGTGTCGGCGCAGCCGGAGCAGGTCAAGAAGACCGCAAGGGGCCAATTCGAGATGAGCTTGTTCATGTCAATCCTCTTGAGATGTTCGGCGCTATGCCCGTAAAGCTGTTTGTGTGGTCCACGGAGCCGATTGAGGTGCTGTTAAACGGATTCTTGCCGGCCCTATTCGCATCCCACAGAGTCGATGTGGCGGCCCCGGAATTGCGGCGCCCGCATCGCTCCGCTCCCAGTCAGTCGTGGATCGATCCGGGGCTCGCGCCGCCGAAGCGCTAAAGCAGAATGCGGACGGGCGCTGCTCATGGTGTTGCTCCGGGCGCGCTGCACGCCAGAACGGGGTCCTTCAGGTTTAGATCTATCGCACGATTGTCCACGCGCCCGGCATCGGGAGGCTGTGCGTAAAATCTCCTGAAGCGTGTAATTTTTCTCACAAAGGAAAATTCGGTGTTGCTGTAGCTAAGCTCACATGACAATCTTCGAGAGTTCGTAGTTGCCCATCAGTTTGGTCCTTAGGGGGCAAAGCGTAGTATCACGTCGATGTGCACAATATTGAGGTTGGTTTCCGGGGCTGCCAGCGTTCTGAATATATTTCCTATCTCGCAGAATATATCAGATAAGGATGCTGTTCCATGGCGCTTGAGGTCACGAGTAAGAGTATTCAAGGTATTGCAGATCTCGTTATCTGCGCGCCGATCAAGCAGGGCTTCATCGACGCCTTCGAGAACGTTACATTTGAAACTCGCCTGCGTCTTGCCACCGATGCATTTCACAAGATGCGGGTGATGGCCCGCGAATACGAACCGATTAAACCGTTCACGGACGTCGCCGAACGTATCCAATCGCTGCTGGCGTTCCGGATCGGCATTCTCGACACCCAGCCGCAGCGGAGCCTGTACCTCGCGGCGACCTTCGATCGACCCTGGGAGCCCTACATGCGGCTGATCTGGGAGCCGCTCGGTACATTCCTCGACGTTCTTCTGTGCAACTGCGAAGGATATGTGCCGGCTAGCGACAGCAGCTTCAGCGAATATGCAGCCTGGGTGCGCGCTCATCAGGTCGACAGCACGATCTTCTACGCCACGACGCCGCTGACGGTGGGCGATCAGTTCTATCTCAGCAAGCTCGAGCGTCTGCAGCGCACAGGTGGCCCCGCCGGAAACGATCTCGCGCTCGCCAGAATGACGGCCGATGACCCCGAGGGCCTTGCTAAAGGCGTCAGGGAGGTGGCGTTGGCGGACGCGAACCTGAAGGCTCAATTCCTGACCATGGCCACGGAGGCCTTGGTCGTCCTCTATCGTTTGGCCGATTACTATCCGCCCGATCGCCTTCAAGGCGAGGGAAAGTATCTTCTGCGTGCCGCGAAAGATCTGTTTCTTGGTTGGGATACGCAATCTAAGGAAGTCTTGCCTCTGGATGTAAGAATGCCCCACGAGGAGATGTTCAACTGGCTCGAGGGCGACGCCCCTGAGCGACCAGGGTTTCAGGCCGACCCCAAATTTGACCCGGGCCAGGTTCAGGCCGGTGTCCTGTCGGGATATGACCGCGGAGGCGCCGTAGTCAATCACGGCTGCCTGCTGCTCTACAGCGTCACCGACGCCAAGAAGGCGCGCGAGTTCATCAAGTCGCACCTCGGCTATTTCTCGTGGGAAGGCGGAAACGCCAAGGCGACGAATGGAGTGTTCCTCAATATCGCCATCACTTATCGAGGGCTTTGCGGCCTGCAGGTCGATCCCGACGTCATCAAGGGCTTTCCCAAGGAATTCCGGGAGGGCATGGACGAGCGCGCAGGCTTTTTGGGCGACATTCACGCCAATCACCCTAGGAACTGGCCCCGTCCCCAGCGGTTCATTCGCCTGAACGACCAAGTCTACACGGACAGGGGAGGGCCAAGCCCACCGGAACGCGTGGAAATGTCCGAGATCGATCTCGTCCTCCAGGTTCGGACCAGCGAGGAGGACTGGAGCTATGCGCCGATCCCGAACAACGAAGCTGAGCTCGAGGCGTCCGAGCGCCCGCTCGCCAAGGCGATCTGGCGGCTTCGGGATCTGTCCGGCGAAGCTGGCGTGACACTCCTTTCCATTGAGTCCATGCGCCGCATACCCGCCAAGAATGGGTGTCCCCGCTCTGTACGGGACCATTTCGGCTTCAGCGACTTCGTCAGTCAGCCCCGACTTCAGGTGGGGGCGACGAAGTTGTCCCGGGACGACGTGAAGCGGGGAGAGCTGTTGATCGGATACACCAACGACCGGGGGGACCCGCCCCCGCCGCCCGATCCATTTCTCGACAACGGCAGCTTTCTGGTCATTCGCAAGATGAGCCAGGACGTCGAGGCGCTCGACGGGTTCCTTGAGGCGCCGACCGGAGCGAATCCGGCGCTGGATGGGGACCCGCTCCTGGCGAAAATGATGGGAAGGGACAGGGGCGGAACGCCCTTGGTGGCTAATGGCGCTCCCGGCTTTAACAATTTCGATTTCCTGGCCGACGGCGATGGCGCCCGATGCCCCTTCCAGGCGCATATCCGTCGCGCCAATCCACGCCTGTCTGGTTACAAGCAACCGCCTCCGCCGTTCGGCAGGCCTACGCCGCGTATCATGCGGCGCGGCATGTCCTATGGTCCAACCCTAGATGAAGGTCCCGTCGAGGCCGAGCGCGGGTCGATGTTCATGGCCTACGGCGCCAGCATCGCTGAGCAATATGAGGTCATCCAGCGTTGGATAAATGGCGGCAATAGCACCAGCGTCGCCGCCGTGCAGAACGACCCCCTGGTTGGTGTCTATCCTGCGACGGGCGGCAAGACCTTTCGCTTCGTGGACGGTGGGCAGGTGGTGCGGGTCGATATCCCCAAGGCTTTTGTGGGACTCGAGTGGGGGCTCTACCTATTTGTTCCGTCCAAGGCTGCGCTCTCCAAAATCGCCGAGACGGATCCCGATCCGGAAAGGATTGGCGAGGCGGACCGCGGTGAGGCCATTATCGCCGGTCTTACAGGCCTTCCCGAGGACACGGGACGGTTGGCTTGGAAGACATATTTGGAGGATTTCAGTACAAAGGATCCTGCCGAACGTTGCGACACGCCTGATGTCTGGGCGGCGATACGAGAGTACCATGGCGGCGCCTTGAGAACAACAGAGGGCGTCATTGTCGCCAGTAAGGACCTGATCGCCCAGGTGCTGATCAACGAAAACGGAAACTATACGGTCAGTGGTGAAGCGCAGCGCATGCAGCATTCGTTCGGCGAGATTTACATCGGCTTTGACGCCGGTGCTCGCTATGAGCGCGAATCTGCCGAAACCAACAGTATACTTAGGGGTGTTACCAAGGAGCAGGCGTTCGACGTGGCCTTTGAGGCGGCTGGCGGCGTATTGAAAGATATATTCGATAAAGTGGATAGGATCAGTGCCGAACACAAAGCGGTCTATCCCGCTGAGATTGACCTGCGTCGTGATTTCATCTCTCCGGTATTGGCATTTGTTTGCAATTACTGGTTCGGTCTACCCGAATCTCCCAGGCAATATGGGAGGGAAGGGCCATCGGGCGGGGCGCCCTTGGTTGTGGCTGGGGGGTGGAGCTGGCGCTCGTCCGCCGCCCGCAAACCGCGCTGCCCCGGCGATTTCATGGCCCCGTCCCGTTACTGCTTCTATCCTAATCCCACCGACGCGATCGTCGCCTATGGGATCGTGCAGGGGCAGGCCCTGTGGGCGGCGGCGAAACGACACTTCGATCAGCTGCGGCCCCCCGAGGGCGGTCCGGCGACGAGGCCGAAGGCGCCTGTGGCGGCGAAGATGTTTGACGCCATTCACGACAACGACCAGCTGAGCAGGACGCTCATCGGGGTCATGACCGGCGCCCTGCCGCCGATTGACGGAAACCTGCGCTCGGTCCTTTACGACTGGCTCAAAGAGAAGTCGCTATGGCGATATCAGACCGCTCGTCTGACCAGCAGAGGAACCTCTTTCGGCTGGGCGAGCAAATCGCTTGAGGCGCCGATGATGCGGGCCATGCAAAAGCGGCCGGCGCCGGATCTGCTCTGGCGGACGGCGACGAGGGCGCATCGCCTTGGAAACGTCGTCGTTCAACCCCAGGAAATGATCATCCTGGCGATCGCCTCTGCGACCCTGGATGATCTCAACCGAAATAATACTGAGGTTGATACGATCTTCGGAAATAAGAAAGGCGCGGCACAGCATCCCCTTCATGCCTGTCCCGCCTATGACATGGCGATAGGCACGATGCTCGGGGTTTTGACGGCGCTGTTCGAGGTCGGCCAGATAGAGGCCCTGCCGGCGCCGCTGTTGGTCAATCTAAAGCGCAGAAAGCGGCCTCCAGGCGCTCAGCCTGCGAAATGAACCACGGCATTTCCATTTTCGCCAGGGCTGGGACCGCCTCATCTAGCAGTTGGCGGCCCCGGCCCGGATCCTCAAGACGAAAAGCGATTTCGGCGGCGCAGAGCTGATTCTTCGCCGCCTCATGGGCGGATCGGCGAGCCTGCGCCGAGGCGGCTGCGAGGTCGAGATAGGCCTGCGCAGGGCGAGAGCCATGACCTTGCGATGCGGCGAAGGCCAGGGCCCGAAAGGCCATGGCCTCGCCAAGGCGATCACCGCGACGGGCGCGGCGCAGCGCACGTACCGCATATCGCCGTGCGGTTGGAAATTGTCCGGCAACCACCAAGGCCTCGGTCAGCCAGCCGAAATTGAGGGAGAGGAACTGTTGACTGGCGCTGGCTTCTAGCCAGGCGGTCGCTTCTATAATCGCCTGCAAGTCCTCCGTTGAGGGGCGCAGGCCCCATCGCGCATAGGATTCCAAGGCGCGCGCCATGCTGAACAGGTAGCGCGCCTTCACCTGCTTCGCAATTCGTCCGCCCTCGGCGGCGTAGCCGGCGGCGTCCTCCATGCGGCCCTGCCAAAGGCAAGCGGCGCTCCTTTGAGTCAGGACCGACGCCGCCATCTCGTGGGGCGCGCCGCCGAGCGTGGCGATCGCCTCGTCGAAACCCGCGTATGCATCATCGAACTGTCCCTGGTCGGCAAGGACAAAAGCCTTGCACGAGATTGAGTAAGCCAGGCCGATCGACCGCCTCGCACCCGAGCGATGCTTGCGCTTTATCTCGATCGCTTCGTCAAGCAGCTTGAGCGCTGGGGCGTATTCGCATGCGGTGGCATGCGCTTGACCAAGCGTTGCGCGGACTTGCACGAGCAGTTTGTCATCGCCGATTTCGGCTGCGGCGGGCAAGGCCAGCTCGCAGTGGATGATGGAATTGCGACACTCGCCGAGGCCGTAATTGATGTAGCCCAGCCAAAATAGCGACCATGCCAGCGCCTCGGGATCGCCGCGCTTGCGGGCAGTCTCAGTCGCTTTCTGCAAGATATCCAAATGGTCGCGCGACGGGTCGACGACGCAGGCGAGGCCGAATTTTCGCACAAGGGTCTTTTGGCGCTCGATCGTCTCCGCGGTCTGGCCCAGGCCCGCCAGAGCCTCCAATGCCGTGCGATACTGGGCCTGCGCCCGATCAAGGGCGGATGTCGCCATGGCTTTATCGCCGGCTCGCTCCGCATATCGAGCAGCGCTGACTAGATCGCCGCCTTCGTTGCAGTGGTAGGCGAGGGCTTCCAGGTACTCGTCCGCACTGGCGCCGTCCAGGCGACGTCGCAGTGCTTCGGACGCCTTCAGGTGCAAGCGTCGTCGGTCTTGCAAGCCCACAATGCGATAGATCGCATCGCGCGTTAGGCCATGCTTGAACCGCAACGTATGCAGATGGTCGTCATTGAAGATGAAATCCTGCCGGCCAAGGTCAAGCAGTGCAGGGTTGGTTTCATCGATCCCGGTGATCTCTGTGAACAGCCACAGCGGAATCATGTGCCCGATCACCGACGCCGCCTTTACGAGATCCGCCTGGACGTCGGTCAGCCGGTGAAAGCGCGCTTGGACCATCCCGTCCAGCCAGGCGCCGCCAGAGTCGATTTTCCGTTCGCCCCGAGCATGAGGCAAGCCATGGCACAGTTCCTCGAGATAAAGTGGGTTCCCTCCTGAATATTCGGCGATCTCCGACACTAGAAATGGGCCGGGCGCCACGAGCATTGCATCAATAGCGGCTTCGGCGTCTGGCCGCGACAGCGGCGAGAGGGCGATGACGTCGGCGCCGCTCAAATGCGCCTCCACGACGTCGAACTCGCGTGTCGCCAGGATGATCAAAAGGCCATGGCCAGGCGCTCTGCGCAATGCATCGAGGACTTGCCGGCTCGCGTCGTCGGCCCATTGCCAGTCGTCGATGAAAATGACGACCGGGTCTGAGCGCACCAGAAGACCGAGCAATTCGCCTAGCAGGCTGGCGGCCTGGTCGATGCTAGGGGCGGCCGATTTGCCTGCGGCCTCACTAGTTCCCGGTAGGGACAAGAGATGCCGCAACTCTGCAAGCCTTTCGAAAAGTTCTGGGTCAAGATCGGCTAGTCTCTGCCGGAGCAAGGCGTCGGCTTGCCCAGCCTCGGTGCTCGGCCCGATGTTGAAGATCGATCGCAGCAGTTGAAGGAAGGGCTGCAACGGCCGCGCGCCGAGGTAGGATTCGCAGTAGCAGCGATGGATCTGGGCTGCGCATTTCGTCGCCAGCGTCAAGAACTCGTTGGCCAGGCGGGTCTTGCCTAAACCTGCCGGGCCGGAGAGGACGACAAGGCCGTTGGCCTCGGCGACGCTTGTGTCGAACGCGCGTTGCAACAACGCAAGCTCGCCCTCGCGTCCGATCAAAGGGGACAGGCCTCGTTCCAGCCGCGTGGCGAAGCGTGTCTCGATGATCTCGCGACCGAGAACATTGTAGATCGCAAGTGGAAGGTCTTTGCCTCGCAACGTTACTTCCCGCCGCTCGCCGGTCTTGAAAAAATGCCGATCCGCACCGAGCGCCGTCTCGCTGACGATGATTTCATCCTGTCCGGCTAGATCCGAAAGGCGCGAGGCGACATTGGTCGCGTCGCCCAGCATTTCAAAGCGGCCTCGCACGAGATCGCCGACATCCAGAAGTACGAGTCCTGCGTGAATTCCAGTGTGCAGGCGAATATCCAGCCGTATACCGGGCATTCTCGTATCCAGACAGCGGGCGCCATCATGCAGGTCGATCGCCGTTTCGGTGGCTCGCCGGCCAAGATCTTCGTGCGCGTCGGGATAACCGAAGATCACGGTTACGCCATCGCCATCAATGCGAACGATTTCACCACCGTGGCGGGTGACCACGTCGGCGTAGATTCCCCTCAGCGCCCGAAGCAGTGCTGCATACTCCTCCGCTTCCATAGCGCCGGCTATGCGCGTCGATTCACACAGGTCGGAGAACAGAATCGTCAGATATCGGCGATGAGCGGGCACCGCCGCTCCCGACGGATTGGATTGAAACTCGCGAGTTTGACTTTCCGCCATCAGATTGCCCCCCTTTTCAGTGTCTGTGACAACAAAGGTCGCGTCCAGCATCGCCGTGACAATTTGGCGAATATCGTGCTTAAATTCGGCGTTTCTGGCGCCAAAGGTCATTGTTCGAGCGATGACTTGGGCGCAAGTTTAAAAGGTGACGCCTCGCGATCGGCCGATCGATAGGGGCGTTCCACGAGGTGGGGTTGTTGGACGCATTTTCACTATTCCCGGATGCCAGAAAAGGGCTCCCAGACGCCCTCGTGGCGGCGGTGCGGACGCGCGCGACGGTTGTCAAAGCCCAAGCCGGGCGAACCTTGGTTTCTCCCGACCTTTGGTCCACCAACGTCTACATCGTCGCCCAAGGGCGGGTTCAGGTCGCGCTTCTTTCCTCGGTCGGGCACGAGGTGATCCTTCGCGACCTGCGTGTCGGCGATCTCTTCGGCGAACTGTCGGCCATCGACCAAAAGCCTCGCTCGGCTTCGATTTTCACCCTGAATGCCTGCGTTCTTATCAGTGTCCCCGGTTCGGTCTTCTGCGAGTACGTTTTCGCGACACCGCCGTCTTCGGCGTGGCTCGCCGGGCGTCTGGCAGCGCAAATTCGCGATCTTACGGTCAAGGTCTTCGAGCTTAACGCTTTGCGAGTTCCGGGTCGGCTGCATTGCGAGCTCTTGCGGCTGTGTGGAACGCTGGCGAATGACACCGATCCCCCGGTGATCGACCCGTCGCCAACCCACGCCGAACTCGCATCGCGCATTGGAACCCATCGCGAGGCGGTTACCCGCGAGATGGGTTTTCTGGTTGAGCGGAAGATCATCCTGCAGCAGCGCCGGCGATTGACAGTGTTGAACTTGACTGCGCTGGCCAAGCTCGTGCATTCCGCCGCCGGGCAGACTGGGAGCGAAGTCCTGCTCTCGAGGGCTGGGCCTTTCGCGACTTAGTCGCGGTCGGTCCAGCGACCTGCGGCTGGGTGGGCGGCCGCTTACCACCGTGTGAAAACTCACTTTACCAGAGTGATGTTCGTCACCGTAGTCTTGGCTGCGGCATCGCAGGATTGGCTACCTTCTTCGAGTGAATATGCCACCGGGATGCATCCCGTATCGTGCGAGGCGGCCGAGCAAAGCGTTGTCGAAAAAAGGAATTGGCGATGCTGCAGTCCATAGACATTCTTGTCGGCTTCACCTTGGTTATGCTTGTGTTCAGCTTGGCCGTGACGACAATCACTCAGCTGATCGTCGAGTTCGTGAACCTACGTGGCGTCGCCCTCAAGCGCGGCGTGACTGATCTGCTGGTTCTCATTGACCGGGGTGTCGACACCGTCGACGCCAGTCAGATCTCTGACCACATATTGCGCGATCCGCTAGTGGGGCAAGGGCGGCTGTGGGGACCGGGTCGTCGGCTCGCCACCGTTATTCAACGTGAGGAGCTTACGAAGCTTCTATTGGGATTCGGCATGGATCCCACAACCAATCCGCAGGCGCCGCGATCTCCAGGCGTGACCCAGCGGCAAATCAACTGCCTTCGAAAGACCTTCAACGAGTCGCTTCAGAGTAACGGCATACCCGATCCCGGAGCGACGCTTGACCACATCCGCATGGCGTCCTTATCCGAGGAGATGAGCAACCCCCAAAAGTCCAACAGCGCCCGCGCCGACACGGCCATTCTTACATGCGCCATGAGCGCCTTCGTGGGTAAGATCAACGCCTGGTTTGATCAGACGATCGATCGCGTTTCGGAGGCGTTCGCCACAAGAACCCGGATCGTCGCGGGTGTGGTAGCCATATTGATTGCTGGTGCGGTGCAGTTGAACGCCATAGATGTGATCGACCGTCTGTCCATTGATGGTACGGTTCGTGGCAAGCTTATTGAATACGCTTTGAGCGGGTCCAAGGTGGCGGACGGAAAGTCCGGTGGCGTCGTATTCCCATCAAATGCCGATTTGGTGACGATCACGACGAATGCGCTGGACGCCAAGTTGATCAGCTTGCCGCACTTCGACCAAACATGGTGGAGCAATTGGCTCAAAATATCGATGGATATCGGTGTCTTTCTATCTGCACTACTCATCAGCCTGGGTGCGCCGTTTTGGTATGCAGCGCTGAAGAACCTGCTGAAGCTGCGCTCCGCACTGTCGAAGAAGGACGATGATCAGCGAACTGAGCGGCAAACCACCCAACCCGGATCGCAACCGCTTTAGCGCTGTTCAGCTCGCCGCTTCGGCCGAACTCGCCGTCTCACTCCCTTCGAGCGGGCACGGCGTGACCCCTTCCTTTCGCAAACCCTCGGCGCAGCCAGCGCGGAGGCCATATCAGCGGAGAGCGCCTATGCAAGGCAATCAGCGGGACTTCCTGGGCCTGGGCCCGACGGGTCAGTTGCAGGTCCAGGTTCAAGCGGGCGGGGGGCACACGGCGGCCGCGTCGCTGTCAGTGGCCGACTCGATTGGAAGCTGGCTCCTGAAGCCAAGCCTGGTCGCACCGAGCCGGATTGTTTGGCGGTTCTCGTTGGGCTTTGCCGACCCGGCGCCGGTGCTCCCCATGGGGTCGCCCGACAAGCCGCTGCCCTGGATCGGCACGGCGGGCATTGGCTACATGAGGGCCGGTCTCGTGATCGCCGTCTTTTCGGGCGGCGGCAACGCCACCAATCTCACGGCGACGGTTTCCCTGTCTAAGGATGGAGTCGCGCTGGCACCTACACCGCCCGACTCCATGGACTTCCCTGCCGGAGCGATGGCCGCGCCTGATGTTGTCAGGACGGCGGTCATGCAGTTGTTGTTGGGGCGCTGACCGTGAACTGGGCGCTCATTGTCTGCTCCGCCGCGGCTTGCGCGCCAGGCGCGCGCCTACAACGTCATGTCTGCCTACGCCGGATAGAGATGTCGCGCCGGCTGCCATTTAGAAATGTCCGGGCAGGGCGGTTGGGGTCGGGTGGCGGGCGGCCGCGGAGCCCTTCCGTAGCGCAGAGGCCGGCCGCCGGCCGATGCACGGGCAGGGCAGCAGGGTCTTTGTTTTCCGAGTGCGCCGTCAGGCGCGCGAGGCACGTAGCGCTTAGGCGGTGCAGAAAAGTCAACTCAAGTCGAATGTCCATAGTAAGCGTTAAAATCGTTGTGAGCCGAAAATAAGTTTTTGAAATCCGTGGAATCTTGAAACCAGACCGTGAGTTGCTGCTCTCCTAGCGACTCACTCCAATACTCTATTGCAACAGTACATCGGATAGCTTCGCTTTTATCGGAACGGACGGAAAACGATTGTGCCACGTCGCCAATATAGACGCCTTCGATGGTATTGGCGTGCCGGTCGCGATGGTACTCGCTAGTTGGCGAGAATTGGCCGAAAGCTACGCCCATCGGCGGGTCGAGGTACTCCAAAACACCGGTCCCGATAATCGACGAACCATTAGATATCGTCACGCGCATGGCCGCAATCTCACGTAAGCCAGCGCCCACTATAGATCGAAATTTTCCTTCCTGTGTGAGTACAGGAAGCCGACTTCCGCTAAGTTTCACCCGACGCTGAACATGTGCCCGGTCTGGTCCCGCCGCTTGGGAGCTTTGCGGGTACGTTGACCTGGCGGCTCGGCCTGCTGGTCTTGGCGGATCAAGGCGAGGAGGCCGCCGAGCCGCTTGTTCTCGATCACCGCCGTCTCGGTGACGCGCCGCAGCTTGTCGAAGGTCCGAAAGGGCATGCTCCTACCTTTGAAGCGGACCTCCAAGCGCCCGTCGGGGAAGTCCACGACATCGACCCGGCGGCCGATCGCGGCCTGGGCGAACTCGGACGGTTCGACCATGAAGAGGATGTTGTCGTACTGGAGCGTCAGGGACTGCGACAGGGTCCGCTCCGCGCGCCAGGTGAAGGCTTCGTCCAGCCGGTCCCCGGGCGTCATGGGCCTGTGAAGATCCTTGTCGTTGAACGGCGCCTTGGCGAAGCGGGCGTTGTAGTCGGCCATGAAGGTCGGCAGGGAGCCTGCGCGGACTGCCGTCAGAAGGTGACCGTCGCCGGAGTTGCCCGAAACGCGAAAACACGTGCTATGTGTCTGTGCCATGTGCACATGAATGCACGGAATTCCGCGCTATGCAAGACGAATACACGATTTCCCGCGTGGCTGAACGCCTGCGCGGAATCATTCAGGCTCGCGGAGAGAGTTTAAAGTCATTTTCCGACAAATCCGGTATCCCGTATCGTAGTCTCCAAGAATACGTCGGGGGAAAGAATAAGCCTGGCTTTGAGCAGCTGCAAAAAATGGCGTCAGTCGGAGTAGATGTTGGATTTCTGCTTACAGGACTGCAGCGCGGGGCTTCGCTAAAACATTTCACAAATGGATTTGAGCGGCCAAATTTCTTAGTGAGCGACGAGGAATTTTCAGGAATCGTCTATGATGGCCTGTTGGCGGCGATTGATAGGCTAAACGGGAAAATCCTGGCGGAAGCAGGTCGGCCGATGACCGCCAAAGAGGTCACTGCCTACCTTTCCCAAGCGCTCGCAATGGCGCTGCGCGTGACCGACGAAATGCAGAAGAACCTGATTGATCTTCGCGCGCATGGCGTTTCCGCCCAAGTCGCGGCCTCGATCATTCTTGAGGCGGTCGGAAAAAAGTTGGAAGCGGTGGCTGTCGGCGCTCGGTAGGTTTACCAATGGGGTTGACGGAGCGCGCCGATTGGTAAACCGGATGCCGCCGCGGTAATTGAATTCATTGAGTTTTCTTCTGCCGTTCCGACTGGTCAACCAGCTGACGCGATTGGCAAACCAGTATTTGCGGGAAAATGCCCTATTTATCAGGGTGTTGGGAAATCTCTCGCGACAAATTGCGGTCGTGCGTCAGCGACAATCTGAATGGGCGCTCCCACCAGTGGCGCGAAAATCAGAAAAGAACATATTGCGAACGAGAACAAAACATGCACAATCTGGCCTCGTTCGCGGGTGATCGGCGGCGGGCGGGGATAGGCCGGGTGGCGGCGAGAATCGTGGGATAAGGACGGATCGGAAATGACTCAGGCGGTGTTGAGACTCGTGGGACGTGATGATGCGGACAAGCGGCGGGCGCTGGAAGCGGCGCTGAGCCAGATCGACAAGGCCTTCGGCAAGGGCTCGGTGATGAAGCTCGGCGAGAAGGGCAAGATCGTCGAGATCGAGTCCGTCTCCACCGGCTCCCTGGGCCTGGACCTGGCCCTGGGTATCGGCGGCCTGCCCAAGGGCCGCATCGTCGAGATCTATGGGCCGGAAAGCTCGGGCAAGACCACCCTCGCGCTGCATGTGGTGGCCGAGGTGCAGAAGGCCGGCGGCACCGCAGCCTTCGTCGACGCCGAGCATGCGCTGGACCCCTCCTACGCCCACAAGCTGGGGGTCAATCTCGATGACCTGCTGGTTTCGCAGCCCGACACCGGCGAACAGGCGCTGGAGATCACCGACACCCTGGTGCGCTCGGGGGCGGTGGACATCGTGGTCATCGACTCGGTGGCGGCCCTGACGCCGCGGGCCGAGATCGAGGGCGAGATGGGCGACAGCCTGCCGGGGCTGCAGGCGCGGCTGATGAGCCAGGCGCTGCGCAAGCTGACCGCCTCGATCTCCAAGGCCAAGACCCTGGTGATCTTCATCAACCAGATCCGCATGAAGATCGGGGTGATGT
>FSWM01000725.1_pt1 | contig 64567 bp, 66 predicted proteins | sample 1637841 | NCBI WGS metagenome assembly FSWM01 (sample SAMEA3914789, study PRJEB12502) | metagenome | biome: forest; material: soil | place: Canada | collected 2011-07-03 | depth 0.3 m | reverse complement strand
TGTCGATCTGGGCCAGTGCGGTCGGCGCTATGGTCGTGTCGCCCGATCCCGAGACGTCGACGTGGGCGGTTTCGAGCTTGAGACCTGAGAAGTCTGCATCGCCGTCGCCGCTGATGTGCAGGTCGGCCTGTTTGGCGCGGCCTTGGGCGGTGACCTTGCCGGAGCCAGAGATATCGAGGTCGAGCTGGTCCTGGTCAAAGGCCGCAATGGTCAAGGTCTCTTCGCCGCTGAGCTTGAAGCTCTGCACGTCCGGCGCAATCAGGGTGATCTTCAGACGACCGTTATCGTCGTCGAAATCGTGGGCTTCGATGGCTCCGTCCTGCACGGTGATCCGGTCGACCAGGTCCTTCGGCCCGCTGATGGTCAGCTTCGGCTGGGCGCCTTGGGTGTAGGTGACGTCCGCCGGGACATCGACATAGAGGCGATGCCCGCCGGGCCAGGCCAGCTCGCGCTGGGTTGTATCGCCGCCGTCCGACGAGCGGACATCCGAGCGATGGTGGGTATGCCAGTCCCGCCATTCGGTGCGTTGGATCGTGCCCGTGTCGTCGATCCAGAAGGGGCCGCCGATACTGGCGGCGGCGCCGGCGATGCAGCCCACGGCCAGGACGAAGCTGACGGCGGCGATGAGGATCAGGGTCCGGATCATGCGGCGCTCCCCTGAGGTTCGAGGGCCGGCTTGAGCACCCGCATGTGCAGGCGCCCGTACCAGACCAGGGCGTTGACGAAGCCGATGGTGACCAGGGTGGTCAGCGAGCCGATAAAGGCTCCGATGGCCATCACCCCCAGGCCCGCCATCATGATCGCTGGGATCGGCGCGCCATGGATGCACACCGGCCCGGCGACGAAGATCGCGGCTCCGGCCGCGAAACAGGCGATGGCGGCGATGAACAAGCCGAACAGGGTCCCGCCGATCGACATCAGGATCGGCAACAGGATCAGGACATCGATCGCCCCCAACCCAAGGATGGCGAAGATCGCGCTGGCGGCCGCCGACGGATTGCGGTCAGCCTCCCAACGCTTGAGCGAAGCCTCGGCGCGCAGCTCGCGGGCCAAGCGGTCGGGGTCGCCCAGGGCGGCGGCGATCTCGGCCTCGCTGCGGCCGGCGGCGGCGCCTTCGGCGAAGTGGGCTTCATAGTCGGCGGCGATGTCGTCGACGACCTGGGGCGGCAGGCCGCGAAGCCCCGCCCGTAATCGGCCCAGGAAGGCCTGTCTGCTCATTGGGCCCCTCCAAGAATGTCGTTGACCGCGGCTGAGAAGGCGGCCCATTCCGCCTTCTGCGCCGTAAAGCTCGCCTGGCCGGCGATGGTGAGGCGATAGTATTTGCGCGGCGGGCCGGCGGAGCTCTCCACCAGATAGGTGTCGACCAGGCCGTCGACCTGCATGCGCCGCATCAGCGGATAAATGGTGCCCTCGCCCATATCGATCCCCTTGGCCAGGCGGCTGGCGATCTCGTAGGCGTAGGCGTCGCCTCGGGAGAGCAGCGCGAGTACGCAGAGCTCGAGAACCCCCTTCTTCAGCTGAACCTGCACCGCTTCGACCACCGGACCGGCCTCCTTTCACCGGGGTTCTGTCTATCGCCAGGTACCTTGGATTACAAGGTAGCTTGTTATGAACAATAGTTCATGATGCGAACGCGATCCGCCGCAGGGCCAGGCTCCGCGTCAGCCCCACCGCCAGCGCCACACCGGTTCCGGCTATGGCCGCCATGACCAGGTAGCCGCGGGTTCCAAGGACGTCGAACAAGGGTCCCGAGGCGATGGTGGTCAGCCCGATCAGCACGCCGCCGGAGACGGCCGAGTTCAACGTCTGGGCGGCGGAGGCGGCCTGGGGCGGGCTGAGCCGCTCCATCAGGCGCAGGGCGCCGAAATAGGTGGTGGTGAAGCTGAGGGCATGCAGGGCCTGGATCGGGAACAGCAGCCACAGGGGCGGCGAGAAACTGAGGGCGATCCAGCGCACGACGGCGCCGCTGCCCCCGATGATCAGCAGGCGCTGGGGCCCCATGCGCCGTCGCCAGGGCTCCATGAACCACATGAACAGCACCTCCGCCCCCACAGCGCTGCCCCACAGCAGCCCGGTCCAGGCGCCCAGGCCCTGGCGGCGCCAGAGCAGGATCGAGAAGCTGTAGTAAAAGCCATGCGCCGACTGGATCAGGCCTATGGCGACGATGGCGAGCATGAAGACCGGATCGCGCAACAGGCCACCGAGCCCAGACAGGAGATCCCGGCCCGAGAACCGCTCGCCGCCCTGATGCACCGGTGTCGGCGGCAGCACCCACAGCGCGGCCGCGGCCGCCAGGGCCGCCGCGGTGGTGGTCCAGGCCAGAACCGAGACCGGCGCGGTTCGCGTCAGCGCCAATCCCATGCCCACGTTACCGACCATATAAGCGGCCGAGCCGACGCCGCGCGGTATGGCGTAGGCGAACCCCTTCGCTCTGGCCTCGCGCAGCCCCAGCACGTCCCCCAGCGGCGACAGGGCGCCCAAGAGGGTCGCCCCGGTCATCCAAGCCGCCAGCCAGCCCCAGAAGCCGTGCGCGAACCAAAGCACCCCATAGGCCAGGCTCGCCCCCGCCGCCATCAGCGCCATGGGCGTGCGGCGCAGGCGGAACAGGTCCGCCCACAGGGCCAGCAGCGGCCCGAACACGGCGCGCCCGAAATACGGCGCAGACAGGATCACCGCCATCTGCGTCGCCGACAGCCCCTGAGCGCGAAACCAGACCGGTATGAATGGCAGGCTGGCCCCGCTGCCGATGAACAGGGTGGCGAAGAACAGGCCAAGGCGCAGGATGGGAGCCATGGCCTGGACTAAGACCGGTTGGGATCAGGTTGGGTCATTCCAGTTCCGTACCACCCGGCGAATGCCAGGATCCAAATGACAAAGCGCCGGACGCGGGGCGGAGAAGCTCCACGTATTGGCCCAGATGTCGCGCCATAGAATCTGGGTCCCGATATTCGCCGGGAGGAGCGGCTTCAACTAAAGGGTTCGGTCTGAAACCGCCACGCTCTAGCAGAGTCGCCGGTCCGAGCCGAACGCCCGTTCGATTGACACGGCGAGTTGCAAGGCTGCAATGAAGGCTCCAATTCGCGCGGAGCAAGACGCCTTGGCCAGCTTTTCACCCTCGGAGGCGGCCTTCACCGGCTTCCGTGTCGTTCGCGAGCACCCCAAGGCGGTGATCTTCTGGGCCGTCCTTCAATTCTGCCTGAGCCTGGCGTCGGTCAGTCTGATGGTGGGCCTGGCCGGCCCGACCCTGGCTTCGTTTCAGGCCGGAACCCTTACCCCCACCACTGACCCGACCGTGGCCCTGGCCATGATGCAGAAGGCCGCGCCGGCCTACGCGGGGCTGCTGCTGCTGTCGCTGCTGATCTATCCGGTGGTCTATGCGGCGATGAACCGGGCTGTCCTGCGGCCTGCCGAGGATCGGTTCGGCTATCTGCGGCTCGGCGCGGACGAGCTTCGCCAGCTTGGTCTCCTGCTGCTGTACGTCGCGGTCGCGATCGGGGCCTATCTGGCGGTCGTACTCGCGACCCTGGTGGTCGCCCTGATCGGAGGCCTACTGATCGGCCTGCTGGGCAAGGGGGCTGCGCCGGTAGTCGGGGGATTGATTGCGGTGGTGATGCTCATCGGCCTTTTGTGCGCCGCCGCCTATGCCGCGGTGCGGCTGTCACTGGCCTCGGCCCTGACCTTCGCCACCGCCCGGGTGAACCTGTTCGGCTCGTGGGCGCTGACGCGCGGCCAGTTCTGGCCGATGTTCGGGGTTCTGATGTTGTCTGCGGCGATCTCGGTGGTGGTGGCCGTCCTCGGCATGGTGGTGATCGGCGTGGCCATGGTGCTGGTCTCCGGCGGACTAGGCGGCTTTGCGGGCATGATGCATCCGGACATGAGCTCGCTGGCCGCCTACCTGACGCCCCGGCAGCTGATCTATTTCGCCCTGGTCTCGATCCTCTACGCCCTGATGACTCCGCTGATGTTGACGCCGCCGGCGGCGATCTATCAGAGCCTGGCCCGTCAGCGCGGCCTACCGGGCGCGGCGCAGGGCCCGGTGGAAGATGTGTTCGCTTAGCAGCCCATGAGCGACCGCCGAATCCGCGTTGTCATCGCCTGGGCCGGCCTCCTGGGCTTCTCCGCTGTCGCCGCCGGCGCGTTCGGCGCCCATGGCGAGGCCGACCCCAAGCTCAAGGCCTTGCTACAGACCGGCGGCCAGTACGCCATGGTCCACGCCCTGGCGGCCATAGCCGCGCTCTACGTCTCAACGACGGGCGGCAGCAGCGCTGCACCGGCGGCGTGGTGCTTTCTGGCCGGAGGAACGATCTTTTCCGGCTCGCTCTTCGCCCTGGCCCTGACCCAGCAGCCTTGGCTCGGGGCGGCGACGCCGATTGGCGGCGTCCTGATGCTCGCGGGATGGGCGATGCTGGCTTGGGCGGGATTGCGGCTCCAGCCCGTCGCCTAAGCCGAACTGCGGCGCCGCGGCGGCGCGGCGGCGACCAGGGCGATGGTCGACGTGATCATGCAGACCAGTATGGCGACGGACAGAGGCATTGGCCCGTCGTCATGAATCGCCGCCATCAAAGCCGACATCAGCGCAGCGACTGCGAACTGCACTCCGCCGATCAGGGCCGAGGCCGAGCCGACGCGTAAAGGATCCAGGTCGAGCCCCAGGGCCATGGTGTTGGCCCCGATGAATCCAAAACTGGCGAAGACAAAGAACAGCGGGACCAGGACGCCCCATACGCCCCCGAACCCCGTGATCGCCCCGATCAACATGGCCGTAGCCGCGACAAGGGACAGCGGCCGAAAGCGCTTCAGGATCTGGTCCGGCCCGAGGCGGCGCAACAGTTGGGCGTTGACCTGGCTCATCACGATCATCGAGCCGGCGTTGGCCCCGAACACCCACACGAACCGTCCGGCGGGAATGCCGTAGTGATTCATGATCAGCCCCGGCGCCGCCGCGACATACCCGAACAGAGCAGCCGAGTTGAACGCGCCCGACAGCATATAGCCCCAAAGGCGCGGCCGGCGCAGCAGGTTCAGGTAGCCCCGCAAGGGATGCTCGGTTCGCGCTTGGGCCTCGGTCTCGGCCGACCGGGTCTCACGCAGGCCAAACAGGGTCACGCCCGTCATCACGAGGCCAAAGCCGAACAGCACCCAGAAGATCGCCCGCCAGTCGCCGACCACCAGCAAGGCCGCCCCGAAAAAGGGCGCCACTATGGGAGCCAGGCCCATGACCAGCATGAGCAGCGACAGCACCCGGGCGGAGTCTCGGGCGTTATAGCGGTCGCGCACCGCCGCGCGGACGATCACTGTACCGGCGCATCCGCCTAACGCCTGGACGAAGCGTGCGGCCATCAGGACCTGGATCGACGGCGCCAGGGCGCAGACCACGGAGGCCGCCACGTAGAGGCTGACGCCGAACAGCATCGGCGGCCGGCGGCCCCATCGGTCGGAGGCCGGTCCATAAAAGAACTGCCCGAGGGCGAGGCCTGCGAGGAAGGCGGAAAGGGTCAGCTGAGCCTCGCCCAGCGGCGCGCCGAACGACCGGGCGATCGCGGGCAAGGCCGGCAGATACATGTCGATCGACATGGGGGCGAACGCGGTCAGCGCGCCCAGCATCACGACAAGGGTCCATGCCACACGGGCCGGGGCTGGGACCACAACGGGTTCTGTTGGGGGCGAGACTTTTGAATCGACCGTCACGGCGGACCTTGAAACGAACGCACGCCCGACATCAGCTTTGCGAGGCGGGCAGGCCTTCCGGCCGCTCTTGTCGCTGCATATGGGAGCAGGCACGGTGGGCGGCAATCAAAAAAGCCATGCCTGGAGCCAAGCGCCATGTCCGACCACCTCGCCCGCCAGATGCCGCCCGTTCAATATGTCGACACCAATGGAGTGCGCATGGCCTATTACGAGGCAGGTCCCCGGCAGGGCGTGCCGGTGATTTTCTGCCATGGCTTTCCCGAACTGGCCTTTTCCTGGCGCCACCAGTTGCGCGCCTTCGAGGCCGCCGGCCGCTGGGCCATCGCGCCCGACCAGCGCGGCTACGGCCTGACCAAGGGCCCCGATGCGGTCGAGGCCTACGACATCGAGCATCTCACCGGCGACATCGTCGGCCTGATGGACCGCCTGGGCATCGAAAAGGCGGTGCTGTGCGGCCACGACTGGGGCGGCATCGTGGTCTGGCAGGCGCCGCTGCGCTATCCCGACCGCTTTGTCGGCGTGATGGGGCTCAACACCCCCTTCATCGCGCGCGCCCCGGCCGACCCCATCGCCATCATGCGGGCCCGCATGGGCGAGGATATGTATATCGTCCATTTCCAGAAGCCGGGCGAAGCCGACGCGGTGCTAAACGCCGACGTGCGCAAGACCATGGACTTCTTCATGCGCCGGCCTGCGCCAGGCGAGGCTACAGGGTCCGCCGGCCTGGCCAGCGAGCGCAATGCGGGCGGCGAGTCCGTGTTTCCGCTGGTCAAGATGGTCCAGGCCTACGACCCTGCGTTCGACTCCCGCCCCTTCTTTTTGACCGACGACGAGTTCGAGGCCTTCGTCGAGACCTTCGAGCGCACCGGTTTCACCGGCGGCATCAACTGGTATCGCAACATGACACGTAACTGGGAGCGATCGGCCGGGATCGAAGAGAAGGTCAAGGTTCCCTCGCTGATGGTCATGGCCGAAAAGGATGCGGTGCTGCCGCCCTCCTCCGCTGACGGCATGGAAGCCTATGTGCCTGACCTGGAACGGGTCATGATCAAGGATAGCGGCCACTGGACGCAACAGGAACAGCCCGAAGCGGTCAACTCCGCCTTACTGGGCTGGATGGACCGGCACTTTCCGAAGTAGGATCATCCACGATGGAACGTTCCGCCCCGCCCGCCGCCCCCGCCGTCGCCAACGCCGTCCGTCGTTCGCTCTATCCTGACAATGAGCCGTTCGCCTCCGGCTGGCTGGATGTGGGCGGCGCGCACGAGATCTATTTCGAAGAATGCGGCAAGAAGAACGGCAAGCCCGCGGTGATCCTGCACGGTGGGCCGGGCGGGGCGTGCAACCCGACCATGCGTCGCTTCTACGACCCGTCGCGCTGGCGGATGATGCTGTTCGACCAGCGCGGCTGCGGTCGCTCGCGGCCGAACGCCTCACTGGACGAAAACACCACCTGGGCCCTGATCGAGGACATTGAACGGCTGAGGAAGCGGGTCGGCTGTGACAAGTGGAGCGTGTTCGGCGGCTCTTGGGGCTCGACCCTCGCCCTCGCCTACGCCATCACCCATCCCGAGCGGGTTGAAAGCCTGATCCTACGCGGCATATTCCTGTTGACCGAACGTGAGTTGCGCTGGTTCTACCAGGACGGCGCCTCGATGCTGTTCCCCGACGCCTGGGCCCGCTTCGTCGAGCCGATTCCGCCGGAGGAACGAGGCGACCTGATGGGCGCCTATCACCATCGCCTGACCCACGCCGACCGGCGCGTCCAAGCCAAGGCCGCCGCCGCCTGGAGTCAATGGGAGGGCGACACTATCTCGATCCGCGGCCCCGAAGCCCGGCCCGCCAAGTTCAACGAGGTCGACTTCGCCGTCGCCTTCGCCCGCATAGAATGCCACTACTTCGCCAATCGCGGCTTCTTCGGCGAAGACGGCTGGATTCTGAACAACATCAACAAGATTAAGACTATCCCCGGCTGGATCGTCCAGGGCAGGTTCGACGTAGTCACACCCCTGGAATCGGCCTGGGCGCTGAAGCAGGCCTGGCCCCGCGCGCACTTCGAGATCGTTTGGGACGCCGGCCACGCCTCGACCGAGCCAGGGATCATAGACGGTCTGGTCCGCGCTACCGACAGGGCGTTTTTGCTGTAACGCGCCAGGCGCCGGTTCGAAGGTCATCCGCCCGGGCGGGCGATAGGCGTTGTCGGCGTCCAGCCGGCGGATTGTGACGCCGGTCGCGCTCAGAGCACCGCTCCCTTGCCACTGGTGACCTCGCTGTAGCGGTGCACCCGTACAGCCTGCACCAGGCCGAAGCCGACCATCACCGTCAGCATCACCGTGCCGCCATAGGACAAGAGCGGCATGGGCACCCCGACCACCGGCGCCAGGCCCATGACCATGGCCCCGTTGATCAGGACATAGAGGGCGAAGGTGGCGGTGACGCCCGCCGCGCTCAGGCGGCCGAAATGGCTGTGCGAGATAGAGGCGATACGGATGGCGATCACCACCGCCGCGCCATAGAGCAGCAGCATCGAGACGCTGCCCACCAGGCCGAATTCCTCGGCCAGGGTGGCGAAGATGAAGTCGGTCTGCTTTTCGGGCAGGAAGTTGAGCTGGCTCTGGGAGCCCAGCCCATAGCCCTTGCCCAGGATGCCGCCCGAGCCAAGGGCGATCTTGGCTTGCAGGATATGATAGCCGGAGCCCGAGGGATCGTTTTCGGGATGTAGGAAAGTAAGAATGCGATCCCGCTGATAGGGCTTCATCACGAAGCGGATGAAGACCGGCACGACCGCGACCAGTCCGACCGCCCCGACGGCCATCAGCCTCCAGGAGAGGCCCGCCAGGGCCACCACCACACCCCCGGTGGCGACCAGCAGGATGGCGGTCCCGAGGTCCGGTTGCTTGGCGACCAAGAGGGCGGGCGCGGCGATCATGCCGGCGGGGATCAGGAGCCACCAGGACAGGCGCGCCTTGTCGGCGGAAAGCCCGTGGTAGAACCGGGCCAAGGCCAGGACGAGGCCGATCTTCATGATCTCGGACGGCTGGATCTGGATCGGCCCTGCCTGCAGCCAGCGGGTGGCGCCCAGTGAGGAATGGCCTACGAGCATCACCGCGATAAGGAGCAGAAAACCGATCGCGTAGACCGGATAGGCGGCGATGAACCACACCCGCAGGTCCACTACGGCCAGGGCAAGCATCAGCAGTAGGCAGAGGCCGAAGCGGATCAGATGCTTGGCCGCCCAGGGCTCCCAGGCGCTGCCGGCGATGGAATAGAGCATCAGCCCGCCGGCGCCGGCGATCAGGCAGATGAGGACGGTCAAGGTCCAGTCAATCTGGCCGAACTTAACCGCGAGCCGGTCGCGTTCGCCGGGGCGCGTCAGGGCGCTGGCGGTCATTCGGAGACTCCGGCGTCGGGATTGGGGCCAGCGACGCCCGTGAGGGGGCCGCCAGTCGGCGGCGGCGGCGCGGCGCCCTCTACCGGCATGCCCTCGGGCGTCGGCGGCAGGGCCGGCATGGGCATGGGGTTTTCGATTCGAGCCCGGATCTGCGGATCCTTGAGCAGGGCTACCCGCATGATCTCACGCGCCTTGGGGGCCGCAGCCTGGGCCCCGAAGCCGCCGTGCTCCACGAGGACGCTCAGGGCGTAGCGGGGATCATCGAACGGTGCGAAGGCGATGAACCAGGCATGGTCCCGCCCCGCCCAAGCGCCGACGGCGCCATGGGCGCCGTGACCGGTGACATAGTTGTGCGCCTGGGCGGTGCCGGTCTTCCCGGCCATCCGTATGGGGCCGAGTCCCAGTTGGGCCGTCGCGGCGGCTGTCCCACGTCCCTCCGTGACCGCCCCCATGGCGTCGCGGACGAAGCCGATATGGTCTTTGGCGACCGTCAGGTCCGGCGCCTGGGCGCCTGAAGGCTGCACAACCCCGCCGATGGAGTGAATCAGGCGCGGCTGCAGCGCCTTGTTCCCGTTGGCCAGGCGCGAGGCCATGACGCAGAGCTGCAAGGCGTTGACGTTCACATAGCCCTGGCCGATGCCCATGCTCGGCGTCTCGCCGGGATGCCAGACGGGGTCGTGTGGAAAGGCCCGGCGTTTGTAGGCGGTATCGGGGATCAGACCGCGCTTCTGCCCCGGTATGCCAAGGTCATGGATTTCGCCGAGGCCGAACTTGCGGGCGGTGTCGGCGATGCGGTCCGGACCGATCGAGAGCGCGCATTGATAGAAATAGATGTCGCAGGAGGTGGCGATCGCCCCGCGCAGGTCCTGCGCTCCATGCGCCTCGTCGCAGTGCCAAACCCGCCCGCCCCAGGGCCAGGACTTGCCGCAGACATGTACTGTGCGTGGATCGTAGCCGTTTTCCAGGGCGGCCAGGGCGACCATGGTCTTGAAGGTCGACCCGGGCGGATAGGTCGCCGTCAGCGCCTTGTTCAGGAGCGGCTTGTGGTCGTACTGCGTCAGCGCCTGGTATTCCGCGCCGGTGAGGCCCGTGACGAAGCGGTTGGCGTCAAAACTGGGCGTGGAGAGCAGGCACAGCACATCACCCGTGCGGCAATCCATCATCACCGCCGCGCCCGATTCAGCGCCGAACACCTCCAGCGCCCGATTCTGGATATCTGCGTCGAGGGTCAGCTCGACCACCTTTCCCGGAACAGGCTTGACGTCGCCAAGGGGGTCCTCGCGCACCACCTTGCCCTTGGAGTCGACCTCGACCTTCTGACCGCCGGCCTTGCCGCGCAGGTCCAGGTCCAGGGCCTTCTCCACCCCCTGTTTGCCGATGCGGAAGCCGGGATTGAGCAGCAACGGGTCGGGATTGGGGCCCGCCGCCTTGATGGTGGCGTCGGTGACCTTCGAGACATAGCCCACGACGTGGGCGAAGGCGCCGCCGAAGGGATAGGTCCGCGCCTCGCCCATATCGGCCTGGAGACCGGGCAGCTCGGGCGTCCTGACGTTCAGCCGGGCGAACTCATCCCAGCTCAGATCCTCGGCCAGGACCACGGGCACGAAGGCCTGGCCGTTTTCGATCTCGCGCGACAGCTGGCGGCGCTTCTCTGGCGGGATGGGGATCAGCTGGGCTGCGGCGTCCAGGGCGTCGTCGACGTCGTCCACCTGGTCCTTGAGCAGCAGCAGGCGGAAGTTCGGCCTGTTGGAGGCGAGTTCGACACCGTTCCGGTCGAGAATTCGGCCCCTTGGCGGAGGCACCAGGCGGAAATTGAACTGGTTGGCGGTGGCCAGCACCTTGTAGCGGTTGTTCTCGACGATCTGCAGATCCGCCAGGCGCGCGCCCAGGGCGGTCAGGCCGGCCGTAACCGCCCCGCCCATGATGAAGGCGCGCCGGTGGAACACGCCCTGCCGCTCGTTGACCTCGTTGAAGAAGATGGCGGGTTCAGTCATCGGAAGCGTACGTCCGCGTCTTCGAACCGTTCGATTAAAACACGGGCGAAGGGATAAAGCAGCGCTGTGGCCAAATATTGCCAAAACACCGCCAGCGGGCTCGGAAAGCCGAGAGAATCCACCGCCGTCAGCAGGTAGCCGACGCCGAAGGCCAGGGCCGTCACGCCGAGATACCAGCCCAGGCGCGCAATGTTGCTCTGGCCGCTCATGATGCTGCGCGCGCTGAACACCACCGTGTAGGGCGCAAGCAGGCAGACAGCCCAGAGACCCGCCGGCCCGCCCCAGAAAAGGTCGAGAAACAGGCCGACGGCCAGGAGCGCGAACGGCGCCAGTACAGAGGGCCGGATCACCGCCCAGGCGAAGGACAGGGTCAGCGGGAACACCGGCTCAGGCAGGCGCAGGCCGAGGACCTGAACAGGAATGGCGAATAGGATGGTCGCCAGGATGCAATAGAGGGCCGGCAGGCCCAGCCAGCGCCAGGCCGCCAGCGGCCGCGCCGATTCGATCAGGCTCACGGCGTGGCCCCCGGAGACGATCTCGCCGCCGCGGGCTTAGGCGCGGGTGGCGCCTTAGCCGGTCTATGTTTGGCCGCGCCGGGCTTGGCGGCGCCGGCTTTGCCCCCTGTGATGGCCTTAGTCGGTATGGACGCAGCCTGCTGCGCTTGCGGGGCGGGCGTCAGAACTGGCTGTCCGGGGACAACAGAAGCAGGCGGCGCGGGCGAGGGTTTGGGCCTGGGCTGTTCCAGGAGCTTTATCGCCTCGGCCTGACCGGACGGCAGGGGTGGGATCGAGGTCCGGGCCAGGGCGTGCTGGTCCACCAACTGCTGGAAATCCTTGAACAGCAGGATCCGCACGAAATCGATGGCGGCGAAATCGGAGTCGAGCCGCACCCGCCAATTGCCGTCCAGTCCCATCACCGCCACGCCCACCGGCAGGCCGCGCGGGAACACCCCGCCATCGCCGGAGGTCAGGATGCGATCACCGGCGCGAACCGGGTTGATCCCGCGCATGTAGGCCAGCTTAGGGTTGGGGCCGCCCTCACCAGTCAGGATGGCGCGGGCGTTGGTGCGATCAACCATCACCGGAATGCGGCTGGCGATGTCAGTGATGAGCAGGATGCGGCTGGCCCCGCGCGAGACGCCCACCACGCGGCCCACCAGGCCATGCTCGCTCATCACTGGACTACCGATGGCGACGCCCTTTTCTGTGCCGACGTCAGCCAGGCGGGTGTTGGAGAATGGGCCGCGGGCGTCCAGGACCACCTGCCCAGCGACCATCGGGATCGGCGGGTCGGTCTTGAGGCTGAGCAACGAGCGCAGGCGCTCATTCTCGTTGCGCAGGGCGATGGCGGCGTCGCGATAGCGCTCCAGTTCCAGGTTCTCCTGGCGCAACTGCTCGTTCTGGCTAACGGCGAAGAAATAACCACGGACCGTGCTGATCCCGCCGCCCGTCCAGCGCACTGGCGCCGAGACGAACCCGCCGACCGGGGCGGCGACCGTGTCGACCACATTCTTGGTCGCGCCATAGGCCTGAGCCTGGACGGTCTCTCGGCGGTCGCCGATCAGAATGGCGACCGCGACTACGCCGGCCACGATCACAGCTATGCTGGCCGTCCAGATCAACGGCGCCTTCAGGTCGGCAAGATGACCATCCCTCAGGGACACGCGTTCGCCTCCCGGGATTCGCGCGGCTTACCTAGTCAATTATGGCTCTAGGACAACGACGATTCGAGGACGCCCTTCATCCATTTCGGATGTTCGAGCACTTTGCCGCAGCCCAGCGCCACGCAGGACAGCGGATCGTCGGCCACCATCACCGGCAGGCCAGTGTGGTCGCGGATCTCTGAGTCGAGGCCGCGCAGCAAGGCGCCGCCGCCGGTCAGCATGATGCCCTTGTCGGCGATGTCCGAGGCCAGCTCCGGCGGGGTCGCCTCCAGCGCCACCTTCACCGCCTCGATGATCTGCGCCACCGGTTCGGCCAGGGCGTCGGCGCACTGCTTTTCGCTGATGCGCACCTCGCGCGGCACGCCCTGCATCAGGTCACGGCCCTTGACCTCGATGGCCAGGCCTTCGCCGTCGGCGGGCGAGCGGGCGGTGCCGATTTCCTTCTTGATACGCTCGGCGGTGGTTTCGCCGATCAGAAGATTATGGTGGCGGCGCATGTAGCTGATGATCGCCTCGTCCATCTTGTCGCCGCCCACGCGCACGCTGCGCGAATAGACGATGCCGGACAGGGACAGCACGGCCACCTCGGTGGTGCCGCCGCCGATATCGACCACCATCGAGCCGGTCGGCTCATGGATCGGCAGGCCCGCGCCGATAGCCGCCGCCATGGGCTCGTCGATCAGGCCGACGCGGCGCGCGCCGGCGTTCAGGCAACTGTCGTTGATCGCTCGCCGCTCGACCGCCGTCGCACCGGACGGCACGCAGACGATTACCTTGGGATTGGTGAAGGCCTTGCGGTTATGCACCTTGCGGATGAAGTGCTTGATCATTTCCTCGGCGACTTCGAAGTCGGCGATGACCCCGTCGCGCATCGGGCGGATGGCCTCGATATGGCCAGGCGTGCGGCCCAACATCTGCTTGGCGTCGATGCCGACCGCGTGGACGACCTTTCGGCCGCCGACATTGCGCAGCGCCACGACGGAGGGCTCGTTCAGCACGATGCCCTTGCCCTTCATATAGACAAGGGTGTTCGCCGTTCCGAGGTCGATGGCGATATCGTTGGAAATGACGCCGAACAGGGACGAAAACATTTAGAGCCTTGACGCGGATGAGGGTGTCGACACGGGGACAGGCGCTGATAGCAAGAGGTGAACCTTCACCGCGCTACAGCGCAGCCAGCTGGTCGCCCCTTCCGACAGACCGCTCCCTGTGCACCGCAAATGATGGGATTTCAAGCGTCTAATGACGCCGAATGATGCGACTTAGTTGAGCGTCGTCAGCAGCACCCCGACCAGCACCGCCCCGCCAGCCAGGATCTGACGCGGATGCAGCCGTTCACGGAAGAAGCGGCGGCCGGCTACCGCCGCCATCGGCGCCTCTATCACGCCCACCGCCCGCACCGGCGCCGCCGCCGACAGGGCCAGGGCGATGAACCAGCCGGCCGAGGCGCAGGCGCCGCAGAGCCCGGCGCCCACGGACTGGCGCCAGCCCTTGGCCACCGCCGCCAGGGCCTTGCGGTCGCGCAGCGCCAGCCAGGCGGTCAGGCAGGCAGCCTGCATCGCTTGCACCACCACCACGCTCGCCACCGCCGAATAGATCGGGTGTTGTGGCTCCATGGCCAGGGCGGCATGGCGGAAGGCATTGAGCGAAAAGCCAAAACAGAGTCCTGAAAGCAGGCCGAAGGCGGCGCCGGACACGGGCCTTTCGCCAGTCGCTCCCTTGGGCCAGGTCAAGACCGCCAGACCCGCCGTGGTGACGGCCACCCCGCCCCAGGCCATGGGGCTGAGGCGGTCGTGATAGACGGCCAGGCCGATCAGGGCAGCCAGCGGCAACGAACTTTGCTGCAGGGACGTGCCGACGGCGAAGCCGGCCCTTTGCATCGCCAAGAGTAGGGCCGCCGTGGCCAGAACCTGGGCCAGCGCGCCGGCGCAGGCCGCCCGCCAGAAGGCGAGCGTCAGGTGCGGATGGGCCGCGGGGGTCAGGGCCTGGGCGATCAGGGCGAAGGCGATCGAAAACGGCAGCCCGAACAGGAACCGCACCAGCGTCGCGCCCCAAGGCCCCGTCGCGGGCATCAGGCTTCGCTGCAGCCCATTGCGGGCGACCTGAAACGCCGAGGCGATTACGGTCGCGGGGACCCAGAGGAGGTTGGACATGGAGAAGTCTCGGACGCTTTCTCTTCCCGTCATGGCCGGGCGAAGTCCCGGCCACCCCATGCCGTGAAGGTTCCGAGCCACCGAAGGGGCCGAAACATCACGGCATGGCTCCCCGCGCCAGGCGCGGCGATGACGGATTTTTGTGCGGGAAGGGCTTTGCGCCTCAGCTCGCGATCTGCGTCGGCGGGGCGGTCTTTTCCTGACGCAGGATCAGGCTGTTCAGGGCGTTGACATAGGCCTTCGCGCTGGCGACGAGGGTGTCCGTGTCGGCGGCCATGCCGGTGGCGATGTGGCCGGCGTCTTCCAGCCGCACTGAAACCTGGGCCTGGGCGTCGGTCCCCTCTGTGACCGCATGCACCTGGAACAGCCTGAGGGCCGCCGCATGCGGCGCCACCATGCGGATGGCGTTGAACACCGCGTCCACCGGCCCGTCGCCGGTGGCTGTGGACGCGCGCTCCACCCCGTCGATGGTGACGGTCAGGTCGGCCTGTTGCGGCCCCTCGGTTCCCGCGACCACGCGCAGGCGCTTGACGCTGATCCGCTCGGCGCCGCGGGCCAGAGCGTCATCGACCAGGGCGATCAGGTCGTCGTCGTAGACGTCCTTCTTCTTGTCGGCCAATTCCTTGAAGCGGACGAAGGCGTCGTTCAGGGCGTTCTGGCCCAGGTCGTAACCCAGGCCCTTCAGCTTCTCGCGGAAGGCGTGACGGCCGGAATGCTTGCCCATGACTAGGTTGGTGGAGCCCTGCCCCACGTCTTCGGGCCGCATGATCTCATAGGTCTCGGCGTTCTTGAGCATGCCGTCCTGGTGGATGCCGCTCTCGTGCGCGAAGGCGTTCTTGCCGACGATGGCCTTGTTGAACTGCACCGGAAAACCGGTGATGGCTGACACATAACGGCTGGCTCGGGTGATCTGGCGGCTGTCGACACGGGTGTCGTAGGCCAGACGGTCGGCGCGTACGCGCAGGGCCATGACCACTTCTTCCAGGGCGGCGTTGCCGGCGCGCTCGCCGATGCCGTTGATGGCGCATTCGATCTGCCGCGCCCCGCCCTGCACGGCGGCCAGGGAGTTGGCCACGGCCAGGCCCAAGTCGTTGTGGCAGTGGGCGGAGAAGATGACGCTGTCGGCGCCGGGGACGTTTTCGATCAGGTCGCGGAACACTTCGCCGTATTCGGAGGGGAAGCTGTAGCCGACCGTATCGGGGATATTGATCGTGGTGGCGCCGGCTTTGATCGCCGCCTCCACGCAGCGGCGCAGGAAGTCGCGCTCGGTGCGGGTGGCGTCCTCAGCCGACCACTCCGCGTCACCGCACAGATTGCGCGCCAGGCTGACCGAGCGGGTCACGTGCTCGAGCACCGCCTCGGGCTCCATCTGAAGCTTGTATTTCATGTGCACCGGGCTGGTGGAGATGAAAGTGTGGATGCGGCCGCGCTTGGCCGGCCGCACCGCCTCGGCGCAGCGCTCGATGTCACCCTGCGCCGCGCGGGCCAGGCCGCAGATGGTGGATTCGGTGACGGTCTCGGCGATGCGTCGGACGGCGTCGAAATCGCCGTTGGAGGCGATGGGGAAGCCAGCCTCGATCACGTCGACGCCCATCTCCTCCAGGATCTTGGCGAGTTCCAGCTTTTCGTCCAGCGCCATCGAGGCGCCCGGCGCTTGCTCGCCGTCGCGCATGGTGGTGTCGAAAATGATGATGCGTTGTTTGTCGCCGGGCTGAGCGGCGTCGGAAGCTTTGGAGGTCATGGATCAGCTCTGTCGCTTGTGTTGGACTGGCTTGGCTTTCTGGGCGTCGGGTCGGTGACTTTCATCCCCTGCACGCCCGGCCGCGACGGATCGCGCGCCCTAGAGCGTCCAGGGGCTGGTAAGGCGCAGCAGAAGCAGCAGGCTCGTGTCCATGGCGAAACGAAATAGCGATTCCACCTCCAGGACGCAAGCTTCTTGCGCGGCCGGCGAGTGGGACGGCTTGTCGCGCAACAGGATTGCGTGGCGAGGTCTCAGACCTCGCTGGACCGACGCTTCAGCCAGGCCCGTGCGGCCAGTCCCACGGCCACCCAGCCGGCGAGGCTCAACACGAGGATGAAACCTTCCTTGAGACCGCCGCCACCGGCGACCTCCAGCAACGAGCGGCCGGCCATGCCGGTCAGGACGATCTTGGGCACGATGCCCAGCGCCGTGCCCGCCACGAAATCGGCCAGGCGCATCGGCGTGACTCCCGCGGCCATGTTGACCACGATGAAGGGCGCGGCGGGGGCCAGGCGCACCAGGAAGCTGGCGGCGAAGCCATTGCGCCCGATCATGGCCGTGAAGCGCTTCACGCTCTCGCTAGCGACATTCTGCAACAAGCGGCCACCGAACGCGCGGCCAAGGCCGAAACCGATCAGGGACGAGACCATGGTGCCGGCCCAGCTGTAGGCCATCCCGCGCTGCGTTCCGAACGCCACCACCGCCGCCGCGATCAAGGCGACCTGGGGTACGCCCAGGAAGGCCAGCCCCGCGAACACCGTCACTGCGATCGGCAAGGCCCAAGGCCCCTGGGCCGCGCCAGCCAGCCAGGCCTTGAGGCTGGCCTCACGATCGATGCCCAGCAGCGGGGCGGCGAACAAGAGCACCAGCCCAACGCCGCCGAACAGGACGAAGGCGCTGATCAGGGACCGCCAAGCCTTACCGTCGAGCTTGGCCAACAATGGGAAACGCCGAGTCATCGCGCCAATATAGGAGGGCGCGGCGCCGATACCTACCCACAAGGCCGGCGTATAAAATCTGGCTCACGTTGCGCCCGGGCTCGCTCGCGCGTAAACAGCCGCGGTTTTCCTGACATGGGGATTTGCAATGTTCGCCGAGTCCGCAGCCTTGAGCCGCGTCCAGCCCTCCGCCACTATCGCCGCCAGCGCCAAGGCGCGCGCGCTGCAGGCCGCCGGGCGCAACGTGATCTCGCTGGCCGCCGGCGAGCCTGATTTCGATACTCCGGACAATATCAAAGAGGCGGCGATCAAGGCCATTCGCGATGGCAAGACCAAATACACCGACGCCGACGGCATGCCGGTGCTGAAGGATGCGATCGTCGCCAAGTTCGCGCGCGAAAACGGCCTGACCTACAAGGCCGGCCAGGTGCACGTCGCCCCGGGCGGCAAGCCGGTGATCTTCAACGCCCTGGTCGCCAGCCTGAACCCGGGCGACGAGGTGGTGATCCCGGCGCCGTACTGGGTCTCCTATCCCGACATGGTGTTGCTGGCCGGCGGCCAGCCGGTGAGCGTCCCGACCTCAGCCGCCAACGGCTTCAAGCTGAAGGCGGCGGACCTGGAGGCCGCGATCACGCCCAGGACCCGTTGGCTGATCCTGAACTCGCCGTCGAACCCCTCGGGCGGCGCCTACACGCGCACCGAACTGGCGGCCCTGGCCGAGGTGCTGCTGCGCCATCCGCAGGTGTGGATCCTGACCGACGACATGTACGAACACCTGGTGTTCGACGACTTCGAGTTCACCACCATCGCCCAGGTCGAACCGGCGCTGTACGACCGCACCTTGACCATGAACGGGGTCTCCAAGGCCTACGCCATGACCGGCTGGCGGATCGGCTATGCGGCGGGCCCTGAAGCCCTGATCAAGGCCATGGGCAAGGTGATCAGCCAGACCACGTCGAACCCCTGCTCGATCTCGCAATACGCCGCGGTCGAGGCGCTGAACGGCCCGCAAGACTTCATCAAGCCCAACGCCAAGCTGTTCCAGGGCCGGCGCGACCTGGTGGTCTCGATGCTGAACCAGGCCAACGGCCTGCACTGCCCCACCCCCGAAGGCGCCTTCTACGTCTATCCCTCTTGCGCTGGCACGCTGGGCAAGACCGCGCCCAGCGGCAAGGTCATCCAAAGCGACCAGGACTTCGCCCTGGAGCTGATCGAGGCCGAAGGGGTGTCCGTGGTGTTCGGCGCGGCGTTCGGACTTTCGCCGTTCTTCCGCATTTCCTACGCCACGTCCAACGCGGTGCTGGAGGATGCGTGCACGCGCATCCAACGGTTCTGCGGCAGCTTGAAGTAGGCGCCGCACCTGCGGCCCTTCCCCCATCAAGGGGGAAGGATTCTTGGAGGCTAAGCTGACCGGCTGACCGCGAAGTCCGCCAAGTCCTCCAGCGCCGTCCGCCACGGCCCTGCAAAGCCGGCCAGGGCCGTCTTGGCCGCGTCTGCATAGTCCGCCGCCAACTCCAGCGTCGCCGTCAGGGACCCCGTGCGGCTGACCAGATCCTGCGCGCGGCGGAAGTCGAGCTCGGTCTGGTCCCGACGGCCCACGGTCCGCTCCCAGAACTTGATCTCCGGCGCCCCGGTGCGCTCGATCGCCAGCAGCAGAGGCAGGGTCGCCTTGCCTTCGCGGAAGTCGTCACCGGGATTTTTCCCCAAGGCCTCGGCGGCGCCGTCATAGTCCAGGGCGTCGTCGGTCAGCTGGAAGGCGATGCCGAGGTTCATGCCATAGTCGCGCAGGGCACGGCGCCGGGCATGGGTCGCGCCGGCCGAAATGGCGCCGGCCTCGGCCGCGGCGGCGAACAGCTCGGCGGTTTTGGCCGATATGATCTCCAAATAGGTATCCTGGCCCAGGTTCAGCTCGTGCGCCCGGGTCAGCTGCAGCACCTCCCCCTCGGCGATCACCCGCGATGCCTTGGCCAACACGCCCAGGGCCGGCATGGAACCCGCGTCCACCATCAGCTCGAAGGCGCGCGAGAACAGGAAATCGCCCACCAGCACGCTGGACGGCGCGCCCCAGATCAGGTGCGCGGCGACTTTGCCGCGACGCAGTTGGGAGCCGTCGACCACGTCGTCGTGCAGCAGGGTGGCGGTGTGGATGAACTCCACCGCAGCCGCAAGTTTCAGGCAGGCGTCGTCGTGGGCGCCCGCGAGCCGGGCCGCCGCGACGCTGAGCAACGGGCGCAGCCGCTTGCCGCCGGCGGCGATCAGGTGGACGGCCAGGGCCGGAATCACCGGCACCGGGCTCTGCATGCGCTCGACGATAAGGGCGTCAACCTTGGCCATGTCGGCGGACGCGAGGTCCACCAGCAGGTCAACCGAACCGCTCGGCCGGGCGACAATCGCATTGGCTGCGTCCAAAACCCAAACGCTCCTTATTGCTGCGGACGGGCGCTCATCATCGTATCCCGTCGCCGCTGAATGATCGCCGTTGCAAGGCGACAATGGTGGCGGGATAGGTCAGGGTCAAGGCGAGCACAAGGCGTCACGCGTCACAGGCATGGATCAAAATCCTAAGTTAAGCCGAATTGAGGAGAACCGTGTCCTTGGCGCGCGTATTCGGTTGCTCCAGCCGGAACGCGGGTATCGAGCTGGACTGGACGCCGCTTTGTTGGCCGCGAGCTGTGATGCGGCGCCTGGCGACCGGGTATTTGAAGCCGGATGCGGCGTCGGCGGCGCGCTGCTGGCGGCTGCGGCGCGGCGGCCACAAGCCCGTTTCGTCGGTGTGGAGCGCGACCCTGAGGCGCTGGCGCTCGTACGCCGAAATATCGAACTCAACGGCCTTAAGGACCAAGTCCATGCCGAACCCGGGGACGTAGCGGCTGGCTTTCGCAAGCTGGGCCTTGAGCCGTTCGACCTGGCGATGGCCAATCCGCCCTTCTTCGACGATCCCGGCGCCCTGCGCGGTCCCGCGCCGGAGCGCGAGGGCGCCTACCTGGCCGACGCCGGTCTCGAAGCCTGGTGCGCCCTTCTGAGCAAGGCGGTGCGCGAGGGCGGCCGAGTCACCATGATCCACCGGGCCGACCGCCTGGCCGACATCCTGGCTAGCCTGACGCCCAAGTGCGGCTCGTTCCGGATTCGGGGGATCCATCCCTATGCCGACCAGCCGGCCAAGCGCGTGCTGGTGCGCGCGGTCAAGACCGGCAAGGCGCCGCTGCTGCTGCTGCCGCCCCTTGTGCTGCACGACCGCTCAGGCGCAAAGCACACGCCGGAGGCCGAAGCCATCCTGCGCGGCGAGGCGGAGATCGGGTGGGAATAAGAACCCTTCCCCCACGCGGGGGGAAGGGCAAAGTCGCTAGTTCTTCGCCTTGTCGACCAGGGCGTTCTTGCTGATCCACGGCATCATGCCACGCAGACGGGCGCCCACTTCCTCGATCGGATGCTCGGCGGCGCGGCGGCGGATGGCCTTGAAGCTGGGCTGGCCGGCGGCGCATTCCACCATCCAGTCGCGTACGAAGCGGCCTTCCTGAATGTCGGCCAGCACCTTCTTCATCTCGGCCTTGGTCTCAGGCGTCACGATGCGCGGGCCGGTGACATACTGGCCGTACTCGGCGGTGTTGGAGACCGAATAGTCCATGTTGGCGATGCCGCCTTCATAGATCAGGTCGACGATCAGCTTCACTTCGTGCAGGCACTCGAAATAGGCCATCTCCGGCGCATAGCCGCCTTCGACCAGGGTTTCGAAGCCGGCGCGGATCAGCTCCACCAGACCGCCGCACAGGACCACTTGTTCGCCGAACAGGTCGGTTTCGCACTCTTCGCGGAAGTTGGTCTCGATGATGCCCGAACGGCCGCCGCCGATCGCAGAGGCGTAGGCGAGGCCCAGGTCCATGGCGTTGCCGGTGGCGTTCTGGTCGACGGCGATCAGGCACGGCACGCCGCCACCCTTGAGGTATTCGCCGCGGACCGTGTGGCCGGGACCCTTGGGCGCCACCATCAGGACGTCGATGGTGGGCTTGGGCTCGATCAGCTTGAAATGCACGTTCAGGCCATGGGCGAACAACAGGGCGGCGCCATCGCGGATGTTGGGCGCGATGTCCTTTTCGTAGATTTCGCGCTGCAGCTCGTCGGGGGCCAGGATCATCAGCATGTCGGCCCAGGCGGCGGCTTCCGAAGGCGTCATCACCTTCAGCCCCTCACCCTCGGCCTTCTTGGCCGAGGCGGAACCCGGGCGCAGGGCTACGGCTACGTTCTTTAGGCCGGAGTCGCGCAGGTTCAGCGCATGGGCATGGCCTTGGCTGCCATAGCCCACAATGGCGACCTTCTTGTCGAGGATACGAGCGAGGTCGGCGTCGCGGTCGTAATAGACGCGCATGATTTAGTCTCCGGCGGAACGAATTGTCCGGCGCGCGGGAATTGACCCGCGCAAACGAAGGCCGCTTTCGACAATTTTTTTTTGTCTGCGTCAAGCAGCCGCCCCAAGAAACGCGCCCCCGGCGGCGTCTGGCCGGGGGCGCGGATCGTTCCGGTTGGGTTCAGCTTAGTAGTATAGGCCGTAGATGGTCTCGGCGACGAAGCCTGTGGCGATGTTAATCAGCAGCACGTCGGGGCCAACCCGAACCCACTGGTAGCCGAACGGCGGCACCGGCAAGTCGTAGTCCCAGTAGTCCGTCACCCAGTACGGATCGGCGAACCAGCCGAACGGCAGGTAATCGCCATAGCCCCAGTGGCGGTAGTAATAGCCGCGTTGGGGGCGCCAGTCGCCGCCCCAGCGGAAGCGGTGTTCCGGCCGGACCTCGCGTGGGAACCAGCGCTGATCATAGCGCGGGCCGTGGCCGCCAGGGGCGAAGCCGGGCGCACCCCAGCCGGGATGGAAGTCGCCGCGGTCGTGGTCGTGGCCGCGGCCGCCTTCACCATGCCAGCCTTGGTTGTGACCACGATCTCCGCCACGCCAGCCTTGATCTTGGCCGCGATCCCCGCCGCGCCAGCCTTGGCGGTCTCCGCCTTGCGGCCGGCCGCCGTCGCCGCGATGCTGGTCGCGCCATTGGCCGCCATTCGCCTCTGGCCTGGCCTGCGGCTGATAGGCCGGGGCGCCGCCATAGCGCTGCGCGGGCGCCGGCTGGGCCTGGGCCGCGGGCCGCTGACCGCCGCCTTGCTCTCCACGGTGACCTTGAGCTTCGCCGCGAGGAGCGCCCTGTTCCCCGCCCCGGTCTCCATGGCCATGCTCGCGATCCTGCGCCAGAGCGCCGGTCGCCGAGAGCAAGGCCAGGACGGCCGTCGCCACCATCAACTTTTTCATTGCCTGGGTCTCCTTTCAGGAGCCGATCGCATAGATCTCAGATCCGAGCCGTCACTTCGGCGCAGCCACGCGGCGACGACCATGATCAAGATCAACACTGATATTGTGCACGGCCGCGCCTGAACCGCACTTGAACGAGCTTCCGGTTCGCCGTTCCGATTCGATGGACAAACGGAGCCGCCATGACCGCCACGCCGCATGAAATCGTCAGCTTCTGGACCGAAGCCGGACCCGCCAAGTGGTTCGCCAGCTCCAAGGCCTTCGACGCGTCCATTCGCCAGCGCTTCGAGCCGGCCCACCACGCAGCCTCTCGCGGAGAATATGCGGCGTGGGCGGAAAGCGCCGCGGGGGCGCTGGCCCTATTGCTGTTGCTGGACCAATTCCCGCGCAACCTCTACCGCGGCTCCGCCCACGCCTTCGCCACCGATCCTCTGGCGCGGTCGATCGCCGAGCGGGCCATCGGCGCCGGTCATGACCTCGCCTGCGACGCGACCTTGCGCCAGTTCTTCTACCTGCCGTTCGAACACTCCGAGAGCCTGGCTGACCAGGATCGCAGCGCGGCCCTGTTCGCGGCCCTCGGCGCAGCGACCGGCGATGATGGCTGGCTCAAATGGGCGCATATTCATCGCGACGTCATCCTGCGCTTCGGCCGGTTCCCCCATCGCAACGCGGCCTTCGGGCGGATGACGACGGCAGAGGAGCAGGCGTTCCTGGACGAGGGGGGCTTTTCTGGCTGAGCCGACGAATTCCTGTGGGCGAGCACCGGATCGGTCGACCCGGCCGTTGATTCGGCCGCACAGTGGGCGCAGCTATTGACGGACGCCGATGAACGCTTACGCCCCCACCCCGCTGACCAGCCAGGCCGACCATCCCGAGCGGCAATACCTCGCGCTGCTGGAGGATATCCTGCAGCACGGCGTGCAACGCGGCGACCGGACCGGCACCGGCACGCTGGGTGTGTTCGGGCGGCAGATGCGCTTCGACCTCTCGGCCGGCTTCCCCCTGCTGACCACCAAGAAGCTGCACCTGAAATCGATCATCCTGGAGCTGCTGTGGTTCCTGCGCGGCGACACCAATGTCCGCTGGCTGCAGGAGCGGGGCGTCAGCATCTGGGACGAGTGGGCGGACGCAGCCGGCGAGCTCGGCCCCGTCTATGGCAAGCAGTGGCGCTCCTGGGCCGCGCCGGACGGCCGGACCATCGACCAGATGGCCAATGTGGTGGAGCAGATCCGCGCGAACCCGTTTAGCCGCCGCCACATCGTCTCGGCCTGGAACCCTGCCGATGTGGACGACATGGCCTTGCCGCCGTGCCACTGCCTGTTCCAGTTCTTCGTCGCGCCGGAAACGGACGGGCCGGGTAAGCTGTCGTGCCAGCTCTATCAGCGCTCCGCCGACGTATTCCTAGGTGTGCCGTTCAATATCGCCAGCTATGCCCTGCTGACCCAGATGGTGGCCCAGGCAGCCGGACTGAACGTCGGTGAATTCGTCCATACCCTTGGGGACGCGCACCTCTATCTGAACCATGTGGAACAGGCGACGACCCAGTTGGCGCGCGATCCGCGGCCGTTTCCGACCATGACCCTCGCGGCCAGGGACGACCTGTTCGCTTTCGCCTACGAGGATTTCCACCTCGAAGGCTATTCGGCCCATCCAGGCATCAAGGCGCCGATCGCGGTATGACCATTCCCATCGCCCTCGGCCCCGTGGCCCGCGCCCGCAACGGGGTGATCGGGCGGGCCGGCAAATTGCCCTGGCGGCTGAAATCGGACCTGGCCATCTTCAAGGCCACGACCCTGTTCAAGCCGGTGATCATGGGCCGCAAGACCTGGGAATCCCTACCGCTGCGTCCCCTGCCCGGCCGCATGAACCTTGTGGTGACCCGTGACGGCTCCTACGAGGACTCGCTCAAATCCAAGGGCTCGGTGGTCTGCGAACGCTTCGACGAGGCGGTGAATATCGCCCGCGAACAGGCAGAAGAGGACGGGGCCGAAGAGATCTGCGTCATCGGCGGCGCCGACCTGTTCGCCATGGCCCTGCCCAAGGCCAAGCGGGTCTACCTGACCGAGGTCGAGGCCGAGGTGGAGGGCGACGTCTTCTTCCCTCCCTTTGACGAAAGCGCTTGGCGCGAAGTCCGCCGCGAGGCGCACAAGGCCGGTGAAGGCGACGACTATGATTTCGTCTTCCGGGTGCTGGAGCCGCGGTAGGGATTGCCGCGGAACTTCAACGCTCAAATCCATGCACAGCTTGATATCGGGCGAAGCCGTCCCACCTGCGAAGCAGGCAGAGAGTGTTGCTTCTGCGCCGCGTTCACAAGGTGAGCCGATGACCTCAGCAGTGACCACAGGGTCTCGGGCCGAAACCACCGCCTTTACCGTGCTGTTCGGGCTGAGCCTGGCGCATCTGCTGAACGACATGATGCAATCGCTGCTGCCGGCCATCTATCCGACGCTGAAGGACCAGTTCCATCTGAACTTCCTCCAGATCGGCCTGGTCACCCTGACCTTCCAACTGACCGCCTCGCTGTTGCAGCCGCTGGTCGGGCTCTATGCCGACAAAAAGCCGTCGCCGTTTTCGCTGCCGATCGGCATGGTTTTCACCCTGGCCGGTCTGCTGCTCCTGGCGTTCACGCCCAACTACCTCATCCTGCTCCTGGCCGCGGCGCTGATCGGGACCGGTTCTTCGGTGTTCCACCCGGAATCGTCGCGCGTGGCGCGGATGGCGTCGGGCGGCCGGCACGGTCTCGCCCAATCCCTGTTTCAGGTCGGCGGCAATGCGGGTTCGGCGCTAGGGCCGATCGCGGCGGCCTTCGTGGTGCTGAGCCTGGGCCAGCGCAGCATCGCCTGGTTCGCCCTGGCGGCGCTTGCCGCGATCATCGTCCTTTGGCGGATCGGCCTCTGGTACAAGCACCACGGCCTGGGAGTCCTGAAGCGCGCGGCGGGCAGGGCCAACAGCGGCGTAGCCCTGCCCAGAGACAAGGTGGCCCGGGCGATGGCCATCCTGCTGGTGCTGATCTTCTCCAAGTATTTCTACATGGCTAGCATTTCCAGCTACTTCACCTTCTATCTGATCCACCATTTCGGCCTGTCGGTGCGCAGCGCCCAGTTGCACCTGTTCGCTTTCCTGGCGGCGGTGGCGGCCGGCACCCTGGCCGGCGGCGCCGTCGGCGACCGGTTCGGGCGCAAGCCGGTGATCTGGTTCTCGATCCTGGGCGTCCTGCCCTTCACCCTGGCGCTGCCCTATGCCGACCTGGCCTGGACCAGCGTGCTGGCCGTGATCATCGGCCTCATCCTGTCCTCGGCCTTCTCAGCCATCGTCGTCTATGGCCAGGAACTGGCGCCGGGAAAGGTCGGCATGATCGCCGGCCTGTTCTTCGGCTTCGCGTTCGGCATGGGCGGCCTGGGCGCAGCGCTGCTGGGCGCCCTGGCGGACGCCACCAGCATCGAGCTCGTCTACAAGCTGACCGCTTTCCTGCCCGCGCTGGGGGTGTTGGCGGCCTTCCTGCCAAATCTGAAGGCGGCGACTGGAAAGGTGAGCGGGCTGGCGGAAGCGGCGGGGCCGGCGGAATAGGCCGGGCGCCCTTCGAGACGCCCGCTTACGCGGGGCTCCTCAGCATGAGGACGATCGTGGGCCACAATATCCCTGGTCAGGGTGAGGAGCGACCCTGGTGGGTCGCGTCTCGAACCACGCATGGACGACACATCGCCTATCAGTACAGCGCCTCCAGCGCCGCCTTGTCGTAGCGCTGCAGTTCATGGCTACGGCCCTGGCGCACCTTCAGCGCCCATGCCGGGTCCTGCAGCAGGGCGCGGCCGACGCCGACGAGATCGAACTCCCCGCGCTCCAGCCGGCGCAGTAGCTCGTCCAGGGAGGCCGGGTCGGCCCCCTGGCCGGAAAATGCAGCTATAAAATCTCCGTCCAGGCCCACCGAGCCTACCGTAATGGTGGGCTTGCCGGTCAGTTTCTTGGCCCAGCCCGCGAAGTTGAGGTCCGAACCCTCGAATTCCGGCTCCCAGAAGCGCCGTTGCGAGCAGTGGAAGATATCTGCGCCGGCCTCGGCCAGAGGCAGCAACCATGCAGCCATCTCGTCCGGCGTATGAGCCAGGCGGGCGCTGAAGTCCTGCTGCTTCCACTGCGACAGGCGGATGATCACCGGGTAGTCCGGCCCGACTGCGGCGCGGACGCTTTTCAGGATCTCGGCCGCGAAATTGGCCCGGCGGGGCAGATCGTCGCCGCCATAGGCGTCCTCGCGCTCGTTAGTCCCGGCCCAGAAGAACTGGTCGATCAGATAGCCGTGGGCGCCATGCAATTCGACGGCGTCGAAGCCCAGCCTCTTGGCGTCGGCGGCGGCGCGGGCGAAGGCCGCGATGGCGTCGGCCACCTCCTCCTCGCTCATGCCCTCGCCGAACCTGTGGCCCGGGCTGGAGATGCCCGAGGGGCTGTCATAGGGGCCGGGCGGCGCTCAATTGGGTTCTTGCGTGCGCACCGCGCCGACGTGCCACAGCTGCGGCGCCATCAGTCCGCCTGCGGCGTGCACCTCGTCGATCACCGTCTTCCAGGCCGCCAGCTCCGCCTCGCCATGAAAGCGCGGGATGTTAGGGTCGTTCAGCGAAGCCGGCCGCGCCACGCCCGTGCCTTCCGAGACGATTAGGCCGACAGCATTTTTCGCTCGGCGGCGGTAGTAGGCCGCCACCTCCTTGGTCGCGACGCCACCAGGCGAAAACGAGCGGGTCATCGGCGCCATGACGACGCGGTTGGGCAGGGTCAGGCCCTTGAAGGTGAAGGGCTGGAATAGGGCGTCAGCGGACATCAGGGACTCCGGCAAGAATACTCTACGACTTGAGGCCTACCTAGCGCCGAACTCGACCATAGTCAGTTTAGAAAAACTACTGACCACCGCAGCATCGATGCCAAGGCCCAGGGCGCTACTCCACCGCGTCGAGAAGTTCGATCTCTGGCCGACCGGCCATGCAGGGAGCCAACTTGGGGCCGGCAGCCTTGAAATACTCGGTCTCGTTGTGGCGCTTCAGCGCCTCGTAGTCCTTGTAGAGTTCCAGCACCTTGTAGACTCCGGCCTCGGTGCGTGAGCGGGTCAGCTGGTACATCAGGTTACCCGGTTCCTTGGCCCGCACTTCGGCGGTCAGGGCGGTGAAGATCGTCTCGAACTCCGCCGCCTTGTCTGGCTGCACCTTCAAGGTCGCAATGACGCCGATCATGGTTTTCTCCCGTCTGTCAGTCGAAATTCAAACGGACGTTTGACATCGGGGCCGGACGCAGGCAAGGCCTAACAGCAGCTTCTACGGCCGCCGCATGAAGCCTAGAACCGTGCGGGTCTCCGAAAACCCGCAGACCATGGTGTCGACGAGGCCACAGGCCTTCGCAGCAACCGCCCGTGATCCGGCCCGTCAGGCCGAATCACCTCGACGACCAGAGCCTCATCGCCCATCAGGCCCCCTTGAAGCTTGGCGTCCGCTTTTCGAGGATCGCCTCCACACCCTCCATGTGGTCCTCGGTCAGGTGCGATATGGCCTGGGCCGCGGCCGACATCTCCATCAGGGTATCGTACGAGGCGGTTTGGCCCTGTTTCAGCAGCGACTTGGCCAGGCGCAGGGCATGCGGCGGCTGCTGGGCGATGCGCTGGGCGAGCGCCAGGGCTTCGTCCATCAGGCTGGCCGCCGGGACCACGCGGCTGACCAGTCCCCATTCGGCGGCCGTCGCCGCATCGATCACGTCACCGGTGAACAGCAGTTCCGCCGCCCGGCTCATGCCGACGGTGCGCGGCAGGAGCCATGCCCCCCCGTCGCCGGGGATCAGGCCGAGCTTCAGGAAGGTCACGCCAAACTTGGCGGTGTCGGCGGCGAGGCGGATGTCGGTCATGCAGGCCACGTCGCAGCCCAGCCCGATGGCCGCGCCGTTGACGGCCGCGATCGAGGGGACCTCCAGTCCATACACCGAGCGAACGATGCGATGGATGTTGTTGCGATAGCCGTCACGGATGGCCACGCCCGAGCCGGCGAAGGCGCCCTCGCGGGCCTTCATCGCCTTAACGTCGCCGCCAGCCGAAAAAGCCCGACCGGCGCCGGTCAGCACCACGCAGCGGATGTCCGAATCGGCGTTCACCTGTTCGCAGACGGCGCGCACCTGGTCGCCGTCACCCGGCGCGCCGAGCGCGTTCAGGCTTTCTGGCCGGTTCAGGGTCAGGATGGCGACATGGCCGCGCTTTTCGAAGGTGAGAAGGGACATCGGCCGCTCCGCTGCTGTTTTGCTTGGCAGGCAGAAAGGCAAAATCCGCCGCGTTCGGCAAGCCTTGTAGGGCCGCCAGATCCGCTACTTCTTCTTGGGGCTCGATGAACGCGTCGTGGTCGTATCCTGCCGCGGCGCCTCGTATTCGCGCCGGTGCGGGGCCAGCATGCCGGCGAAGGCGAATTGGATGATCGCCGAATTGAGGCTCAGGTGGTTCATGTCTCGGGTCTCCTTGACCAGCAGCGAAGCCAGAAAGAGACACCCCGCGGCTCACAAGGAAATTGGTGACCTTCTCAGTCGTCAGTGCGTCGAGCTAGACAATGCCAGATTTCCTGCAAGAGGCAAGTTTTCATCCGATCCCGGATGATTTTGTCGCACCACAAGCGCATCAGCGCCTTGTTTTTAGGAACAAAAGCCAACCATCTGCACCAATTCCGCTCATTCCCGCCGCACGGAAGCGGGAATGAGCGTTGACGAGGGCTCTTGGTCCGGTTCTACGCCGCCCGATCGATCGACAGGGCCTCGTAGCGGCGCAGGTGGTGATCCACCGAACCAAACAGGCCTTCGATCAGGGTGGCGCGCTTGAAATAGTGGCTGATGGCCATCTCGTCGGTCATGCCCATGCCGCCGTGCAGCTGGATGGCGTTCTGGCCGACGAACTTGCAGGCGCGGCCGATCTGGACCTTGGCGGCCGAGATGGCCTTGGCGCGTTCATCGTCGCTCTCGGCCAGTTTGATGGTCGCCATATAGGTCATGGAAACCGACTGCTCGACCTGGATGAACATGTCGACCATGCGGTGCTGCAGCACCTGGAACTGGGCGATCGGCTGGCCGAACTGCTTGCGCTGCTTGGTGTATTCCATGGTGCCCTCGTGCAGCTTGCGCAAGACGCCCACCGCCTCGGCGCAGACCGCGGCCGTGGCCTCGTCGATCACCCGATCCACGAGCGGCAGGCCGGCGCCCTCGGCCCCGATCAGGGCGTCGGCGCCCACAGCGACATTCTCGAACAACACTTCCGAGGCGCGCAGGCCATCGACGGTGGGATAGTCGCGGGTGACCACGCCCTTGGCCGCCTTGTCGACCAGGAACACCGACACCCCGCCCTCGTCGCGCTGACCGCCGCCGGTGCGGGCGGTGACGATCAGGTGGCTGGCCCAGGGGGCGCCGACGACCACCGCCTTGTGGCCATTGATGACGTAGCCCGAACCATCCTTGCGCGCCGAGGTCTTCAGGTCGCGCCAGGTGTAGCGGGCCTGCGGCTCGGCATAGGCGAAGGCGAAGGTCGCCTCGCCGGCCACGATCTTGCCGATCAGGTCCGCGGCGCCGGCATGGCCCGAGTGCTTCAGGAAGCCGCCGCCGATGACCACCGTGCCGAGATAGGGTTCGATCACCAGGGCTTTGCCGAACTCCTCCATGACGATCATGTTATCGGTGGCGCCGCCGCCCAGGCCGCCCAGTTCCTCCGAGAACGGCGCGCCCAGGATGCCGAGTTCCTCGGCGAAGGCCTTCCAGTAGTCTGGCCGCCAGCCGGCCTCGGATTTTGCAATCCCCCGGCGGGTTTCGAAGTCGTATTTGTCCTGCAGGAAGCTCGCGACCATGTCGCGCAGCATCGACTGCTCTTCGGTGAAGCTGAAATCCATCGTTTCCTCGCCTGCCTTCACTCCTGGCCGTGACCTGGACCGGGGGTGACCTTCAGTCAAACATATGTTTGGATCGAGACCTAGAGCCCCAAGACCATCTTGGCGATGATGTTGCGCTGGATCTCGTTGGAGCCGCCGTAGATCGAGGTCTTGCGGCCGTTGAAATAGGTCGGCGCGGCCAGGTGAGCGTAGTCCGGGCCGATCGGACAGGCGTTGTCGCCGCCTTCAGGGAAGCCGCGGAAATAGGGGGCGCCGTAGTGACCCGCGGCCTCCAGGGCCAGTTCCTGCACCCGCTGCTGGATCTCCGTGCCCTTGATCTTCAACAGCGAGGACTCCGGACCGGGTCCCTTGCCTGCGGCCTCACCGGCCAGGGTGCGCAGCTCGGTGTATTCGAGGGCGGTCAGGTCGATTTCGAGCTCGGCCACCTTGCGCTTGAAGAAGGGGTCCTTCAGCAGCGGCCCCTGGTCGTCTCCCAGTTCGGCGGCGGCCATCTTGCGGATGCGCTCTATGCCGCGCTTGGAGCGCGCGACGCCGGCGATGCCGGAACGCTCGTGGGCGAGGAGGAACTTGGCCGCGGTCCAGCCCTGGTTCTCCTCGAAAATGCGGTTCTCCACCGGCACCTTGACGTTGTCGAGGAAGATGTCGTTGACCTCGTGCTCGCCGCCCAAGGTGATGATCGGGCGTACGGTGATGCCGGGCGTCTTCATGTCGATCAAAAGAAAGCTGATCCCCGCCTGCGGCTTGGCGTCGGGGTCGGTGCGGACCAGGAAAAAGCCCCAGTCGGCGAACTGGGCCATGGTGGTCCATGTCTTCTGCCCGTTGACAATATAGTAGTCGCCCTCGCGCACCGCACGAGTGCGCACCGAAGCGAGGTCCGAGCCCGAGCCGGGTTCGGAATAGCCTTGGCACCACCAGATGTCCCCGTTGTAGGTGGCCGGCAGAAACTTCTCTTTCTGGGCCGGCGAGCCGAAGGTGTAGATCACCGGCGAAACCATGCTGATGCCGAACGGCAGTATGGGGAGGGTGTCGGCGCGGGCCTGCTCTTCCGACCAGATGTATTTCTGAGTCGGGGTCCAGCCTGGACCGCCATATTCCTTAGGCCAGCCGGGAGCGATCCAGCCCTGCTTGGCCAAGATCTTGTGCCAGCCCAGAAAGTCTTCCTTGGTGAAGGCGTCTTCGCCGAGTTGCTTGTCGCGTAGCGCGGCCGGATAGTTCTCGGCGATGAAGCGGCGAACCTCGTCGCGAAAAGCGACGTCTTCAGGCGAAAAATCGAGGTTCATGCACGTCTCCCAAGGGCCTCTTCCCGCCGCCGCGCGGACGGTCCGGCGACGTTCATGGGCGATGATAAGGATCGCGCCCACATTTGCAAAGATGACGCTTTCGTAAACGTCATATACCACTTCTAGGTCAAGAGTGCTGGTGGGGCGATTGCGCCGAATCCTGGGCCGGTCCATCACGGATCATGGCCAAGATCCTGACCTACAACGTCCATCGCTGCGTCGGGGTCGACCGGCGGCTGGACGTCGGGCGCGTCGCAGAGGTCATCGCATCCTGCGAGCCGGACATTGTCGCCCTACAGGAACTGGACGTGGGTCGCCGCCGCACCGGCGGCATGGACCAGGCGCACGAAATCGCCCAACGCCTGGGCATGAGCTTCCACTTCAACGCCGCGCTCAGGGTCGAGGAGGAGCAGTACGGCGACGCCATCCTGACCTCCCTGCCCGAGCGACTGGTCAAGGCCGCCCCCCTACCAGGGCTTGATCCGCGCGTGCCGCTGGAGCCGCGCGGGGCGCTGTGGGTCGAGGTGATGATCGACAACACCCCCGTGCAGGTCATGAACACCCACCTGGGCCTCGCCCCCGGCGAGCAACAGCGCCAGGCCCACGCCCTGGCCGGCGACGCCTGGTTGGGCCATGCCGACAGAAAGGATCCCGCTATCCTGCTCGGCGATTTCAACGCCGGACCGGCTTCGATCGTCCACCGCACCCTCAGTCACCGGCTGACCGACGCCCGCCGCCTGGCCCACCGACGCCGGCGCACGCCCACCTTCCCCTCGCGCCTGCCGATCCTGCGCATCGATCACGTCTTCGTCAGCGCGGGCGTCAAGGTGCACGCGCTGGATGCGCCCTATACGGCGCTGACGCGGAAGGCGTCGGATCACCTGCCGCTGGTGATGACGTTCGAGGTGGGGTGAGATGGGTGGCGGCTCATCCTGATACGGATGGCGGCATCGGCCAACCGTAGGCCACTTCCGCCAGTGTTCCCTGCTCGCGGGCGTCCGTCCTCTGGCCGATCAGCTTGCCGCCGAGTTGCTCATAGAGCGACCGGGCGGGGATATTGTCGCGGGGCACCCAGAGGGTGAAACCCACGAGTCCCCGGTCGGCGAGGTCACGCATCATGGCCGTCATAAGGCGCGTGCCGAGACCTTGCCTCTGATCGGTCTTGAGCACGTAGACCGCGGCGAACTCGCCCTTGTAGCCGGCGGCGGCGAACGCTTCGTTACGCTGGTCGCCGCACGAGCCGAACGCGACCAGTTGGCCCGTCCGCTCAGCGACATAGGTCGTCGACAGATATCCGGTTTCGCCCGAGAGAATACGCCTCCAGGCTTCCGTCCTCGCATCGGCGGTCAGCGCTTCGAGCATCTGCTCGGACATCAGGCCGATATAGGTCTCGCGCCAGGTGGTTTCATGAACCTCGGCGAGCGCCGCCGCGTCCGGGAGCGTGGCGCGCCTGATCGAATAGTCTGTCTGGTTCACGACGGCGCCTCAGTTGCTGGCCACACCCGACAGCCAAAATAGCACGTCGTATCGCTTTGGTGTCTAGGTGTGCTGCTCACCGGACTGGGGCCCGCCGAACAGGCCAAACTCAGTCCGCCGACCCGGCCAGCCCGAGCGGCTCCCCCAGCCTCCCGTCCTCAACACGCGCCATCTGCGCCTTGAGCAGCCGCCGGCGCCGCCCCAGTCGCCAGGAGTCCCAGGTCCCGCTGGGGTCGCCCAGGTGATAGGCGGCGATGAAGCTCGACAGGGGGCCCAGCGGTAGCGGGTCGATCGGGTGAAGACGCACTCCGTGGCGCAGGGCTTCGATGGCGTCGATCAGGGAGCCGCAGCGATCAAGGGTGGCGGCGACGTCGGCGGCGGAGCGGCCGAGGAAGTGGCCGATCAGGTGGTTGCGCAGGCGGGTGATGGCGTGGCGAGTGGCGGGCCGGTCCGCCTCCACCGCCAGTTCGCACTCAGTGTCGAAGCCGCCCGACCGGTTGTTCAGATTGCCCGAGCCGATGCGGACCATGCAATCGTCGACAATGGTCACCTTGGAATGGACGATAATCGGCCGTCCTCCCACCGTCTGGGGGCAGAAGGCGCGGAAACGGTCGTAGCGATCGACGGCGCGCAGCCGTCTCAGGACCAGGGCGCGGGCGCGGTCCATGGTCAGGCGATCGAAATAGCTGGGCGAGGCCTGCGTCGACACCAGCACGATCTCGGGACCGTTGGGCTCGGCCAGCCGGCGCGCCAGGGCCTCGGCCACGATAGGCGAGGTGAAATACTGGTTCTCCAGATAGAGGGTGTGCCGGGCTTCGGCGATGCAGCGCAAGGTCAGCACCTGCCACTCGCGCACCTCGGCCCGGCCGCGCCAGGCCGGCTCGGTGCGGACGACGCCGACATCCGCGTCGGTCAGGTCGGGCCTGAGGGCTTCCGGCCAAGGGTGATCCAGCACATCGGCCAGGCTGATCTGCTGCGCGGGGACGAACTCGCCGGCGGCCGTGCGCCAGCGAGCCCGAGCCAAGTCGCCAAGGGCTGAGGCCGCCGCGCCGTCCACCATCATCATCATCTCGTGACGCGGGCGGTGATAGCTGTGGCTCGGGTCGATCCGCCGGCTGTCCCGGTCGAGGTGGGCGGGCGTGTCCCAGCGGTCGGGGCCGAAGTCACCGCCGCCGCAGAAGGCAAGCCGGTCATCGATCACCAGCACCTTCTGGTGATGGCAGGCGCCGAAAGGCACGCCGTCGTCCAGGCGGAAGTTCACCCGCGTGCCGGTGAACCACTCATGAGCCCGGTGAGGAAAGAACTCCTGCGAGGCCGAGATGGGCAGGGCCGAGCGCCAGATCAAAACCCGGATATCGAGGTCGGGCCGCTCCTCGGACAGGCGGATCAGGACGTTGCCGATCTCGTCCGGCTCGTCCGGCGCCTCGGAACCGTCCGGCTGCAGCCGGGTGCGCGGATCGAACCCCCAGCCCAGCAGCAGGACCTGGCGGCGAGCCTTGGCCAGGGCCTGCCGGGCCGCGGCGAAATAGGCCAGGGTGTCGACCAGGAAGGCGACCCGATCCGCTCGCTCCACCCGCCAACAGGTCTCGCCGGGCCGGAGCAACGCCATGGGATGTCACCTTAAGCGGAAACGGCCGGCGCTCCCGCAACCACCGCCGCCGCGAGCTTGACGATAGAAAGCACTGCGATGGAGGCCGTTCCATCCTCGACACCCAAATGGAGATCCGGCCAGGGCTCGGCCACGCCGCCCCGGCCCGCTTCATGCGGCGCGTGGCCGATGCGGCAGTGGGCGACGGCGTCGGCGTCGATGGCGTCCAGCGCCAGCGCCGCCGCCAGGGCCGGCGCGCCGTCCAGCAGCACCGGCACCGACTGGATGCGGGCCGCGAGGATGGCGCCGGCCAGTGCCGCGGTTTCGCGTCCGCCGAGCTGACGCATCAGTTGCAGCGGATCGCCGCCGGCTTCGCCGAGCGCCCGCGCCACTGCCGGCCGGCTTGCTTCGCCGGCCAGGGCTGCGGCCAGGTCGTGCGCCGCCTGGTCCGCGCCGGGGCCGAAGCCGCCCAGGATCAGGAGGTCCGGCTGTTTGGCCAGGGCCTCCATGCCGAAGGCCATGGTGGCGGCGCATTCGCGCTCGCTCATCGCGGCCTTGACCGCAGTGTCCGCCACCGGCCGCTCCAGCGCCAGGTCGAATACGTCCAGCCCCGCCCCCAGGTGCTGCACCGCCCGGCTGACCGGCGCTGCCCCTGACGCGATCGCCTCCAGCCGGGCGCGGGCTTCGGCCACGTCGCCGCCGGCATGGGCTCCGGCATAGAGCGACAGGATCGGCCGATTGATCTGTGGCGCGCCACGCCAGCGGGCGACCCAGGCGGCGAGGGCCGCCATGGGGCCAAGGTCGGCTCCCGCCCGGCGCGTGGCCTCGGCGGCTTCGTCCTTCGGCGGCGGAAACTGATCGAACAGGGCGCGGATGTCATCAAACGGCTGGGTCATAATGCGGGCTTAGCGCCGTCGGAGCGATTTCGGAAGATGCGGGCGCGGCGTCAGGCTGGAGCGCCCCATCTAATCGGCCTCAAATATCCGGCTCATCCCCGCGAACGGGGGGGCCAGCGCCATCTAACCGAAGCGAGCGGATGTATCTGGGGCCTTGGCTTCGCGGTGAGGAGCGGGAAATCAAACGCCTGGATCTGCGCCACCGCCCCCCTGCCGACCTTTCGCTTGCTCCTCCTCCTACACCCCCGATAGCATCCCCTGCGTTTGCGCCGGAGACGGATCGATGCCCTCATCCCTGTTCAGCGACCTTCTGGTGATCGATCGCGCCAGCTTCGTCGCCGGTCCCGCCGCGGTGACCATCATGTCCGACTTCGGCGCAAGAGTGTTCCTGAGCGCGTCCGCCGACACATGAGCCCGCCTAGCGCCTATGGGATCCGGCTGGACGCCAAGGCTCTGAACGCCTTTCTCGCTCGCGTCTTTCCTCACGGCGCCGGCGCGGGCCTGCCCCAGGTGACCCTGGTCGAGCCTGGGCGGGTGCGTGTCGTGCGGCCCTATGACCCCGCCAGCCTGCGACCCGGCGGGGTGATTTCCGGCCCAATCCTGATGGGGGTCGCTGACTCAGCCGCCTACGCTCTTGTCCTGGCCCATATCGGTGAAGTCGCGATGGCGGTCACGACCTCGCTCACCATGCATTTCCTGCGGCCGGCCCTGCCGGGCGATCTGACCGCCGAAGCGACCCTGCTGCGTCTCGGGCGGCGCAGCGCCACATGCGAGATCCGCCTGTGGACCGAGGGGCCGGACCGCCTTGCCGCCCACGCCACTGTCGCCTACGCCATTCCCAATGAAAATTGAGCCACTTGCGCCGTGTAGGCGCCCGGTCCAAGTCTAGGTCATGAACGCTCGGACCCCACCCCGCCCGATCACCACGCCTTGCATCAAGGTCTGCGTGGTCGATGGCGAAAGCGGGCTGTGCCTCGGCTGCCTGCGCACCCTCGGCGAGATCGCCCGATGGGCTTCGATCAGCGAAGCCGAGCGACAGGCCGTCCTGGCCGAGGCGCCGGCCCGGCGCGACAGAATCGCGCCGGAAAAACTAGGATTGGTTTAGCGGGGCCATCTTCACCCGTTGACAACCGCTCCTGGTGCAGGATGGGCTGATCAAGGGCCGGTCAACGGTCCGCAGTGTGAATTCGGTGGGATGTCTTTCATGCTCAAGCTCGTCTCGGTGGGCGCGATCGCTACCGTTTCGGCCGCGATCGCCGCCCAGGCGGTGATGTCGCTGAACCAGGCCCAGCACCAGCCCGAGCTGCGTCGGGCTGAGACGGTCGGTCCGGTGACCGCGCCTGCGCCTGACGCCAGCGCTCCGCCGGTGCCGACCGCCGCCCAGGGCTCGGCGGCCTCGGTAGCCAAGGCGGCGGACGGCCACTATTGGGCCGAGGCGACGGTCAACGGCAGCGAGGTCCGCTTCCTGGTCGACACCGGCGCCAGCGCCGTGGCCCTGACCCAGACCGACGCCCAGAGGCTGGGCGTGCTGCCGGCGCCGGCTGCCTACACCCTGCAGGTGACCACCGCCAACGGCCAGACCCGCGCCGCGCCCGTGAAGCTGACCAGCGTCGCCGTGGGAGGCGCCGAGGTCCAGAACGTCGACGCCCTGGTGATCGAGAACGGCCTGCAGACCTCGCTGCTCGGCATGACCTATCTGGGCCGCCTGTCCCAGTTCGAAGCCACCAAGACGGCGCTGATCCTGCGGCCGTAGGCGCTTTACGCCACCTCGATCCTTGACGCCCGGTCGGCTGCGGCCTGGGCGATGGCATCGAGCGCGCGCTCGATCACCTCAACGCCCGCGCCCGGCTTGACCGCCTCGACGGTCAGGATCCGCCGCCAGGTCCGCGCGCCCGGGCGGCCGTGGAACAGGCCGAGCATATGCCGGGTCATGGCCGCAAGGTGCGTCCCGGCCGCCAACTGGCGGCGCACATAGGGCAGATAGGCCTGGACCGCCTCGACGGGCTCGACGCCATCCGGCGCGCCGAACAACTCCTGATCGACCCGCCCCAGTAGCGCCGGCTCGTGATAAGCCGCACGGCCCAGCATCACCCCATCCACATGGGCCAGATGCTGTTTGGCCTCCGCCAGTGACATGATCCCGCCGTTGAGCACGATGGACAGGTCCGGCCGCTGCTGCTTGAGGCGGTAGACCAGGGGGTAGTCCAGGGGCGGAACCTCGCGGTTCTCCTTCGGCGACAGGCCCTTCAGCCAGGCCTTGCGCGCATGCACGGCGAAGCGCGAGACACCCGCGCCGGCGCAGAGCTCGACCAGGCGGAAAAGGCTCTCCTCTGGCGCCTGGTCGTCGACGCCGATGCGGCACTTGACGGTGACGGGGACGGACACGGCCGAGCGGATCGCCGCCATGCATTCGGCCACCAGCTCCGGCTCGCGCATCAGGCAGGCGCCGAAGCGGCCGCTCTGCACCCGGTCCGAGGGGCAACCGACATTGAGGTTGATCTCATCATAGCCGAGATCGGCGCCGATGCGCGCCGCCTCGGCCAGGTCCTTGGGCTCCGATCCGCCAAGCTGCAGGGCGAGCGGATGCTCGCACGCATCGAAACCCAGCAGGCGCTGGCGGTCTCCGTGCAGCACCGCGCCCGTGGTCACCATCTCGGTATAGACAAGGGCGCGCCGGGTCAGCGCGCGGTGAAACGCCCGGCAGTGTCGATCGGTCCAATCCATGAGCGGCGCCACGGAAAATCGGTACGATTGAAATTGTTGCATTTTTACAGGCTTAACGGGTTGGTTCGCGGCGGATGCATGCGGTTCTGCTGCAATACGATGTTTTCCGCCCCGTTCCGACAAGCTAGCGACACAAGCAGCAGCGGCAAAACCGCTTGGACGCCATTCGGCGCGGCGCCGGCGGAATGTGGAAGGGCCTGGCGGGTGATCGGCCTGGGTCGGGACGCCCGAGCGGGGTGCGGCGGCGCAAGCGGGAATTCGTTCCACCGCCGCCGCCCAGCGGCTCAGGGCGGAGCGCGAAACCCTTATCGGGCGGGTCGGCGTCTGACAGACATCTCGTCGAGCGCCTGACGGCCGTCCGGGGTCAGCACAGGCCCGTCTGTGGTTTCCGTGATCCAGCGGATGGTCTTGAGCGCGCTCAGCCATTCGGCATGGTCCTGGAGATCGGACCAGCCGCCGCGCTTGATTGCGTCGAGCACAAAGAAGGCTTTGTCGTCCATCACGCGGAAAAGCACGGTTGCGCCCGCGGGGCCGTGCGAGCCGTGTGTCATTACCGTGACAGCCCTGTTGGCGCCAAGGGGCGCCCTAACAATTGATAAGCTTGCAGCGGCGGCCTGTTGGGCCTGGTGGCTGAGACGGGGCAGGTCCGGGCTTACGGATCGGGCTTGGCCAAGGCCTGAATCGCCGATTCGACGCTGGGGAAGATGTGGTCCCCGCCCAGAACCTCCGTCACGCCCAGCCGGTCGAACGCCTCGCGGGCGCGCACCGACTCCAGCCGCGCCACGGCGAAATCGACGCCTGCCGCGCGGACCTCGCCGATCACCTCGATCAGGATGGTGGAGGCGGTGAAGTCGATTTCGACCACGCTGCTGGCCTCCAGGACCAAAAGGCGAAGCTGTCCGCGTCCCGCCTCGATCGCCTCCAGCAGGCCACGGCGAAAGTCGTCGGCGTTGAGGAAGGACAAGGGCGCCTGGAAGCCGGTGACCAGGACGCCAGACTCGGCCTCGCCCTTCCGGCTTGGCGAGGCGGGCCACCAGACCGTCGTGCCGGGAATGCGTTCGAACAGGATCGGCCGGGCGCGAGTAATGGTGAAGACGCCGTGGGCCAAGGAGAGAAACACGCCGATGGCGACGCCGGTCTCGATTGGCAGGACGGCGATCAACGCCGTGGTCAGCAGGGCCAGGGCGAACTCCGTGCGGGCGCGGCGGTAGAGGTCGCGCAATTCGTCCAGGTGGAAGATCCGCTGGGCGACGAACAGCAGCACGCCGCCGAGCGCCGCGACCGGGATCTGGGCCAGCAGGCCCGTCCCGAACGCCGCCAGCGCCAGCACCGCCAGCGCCGCCAGCAGCCCGGCCGCCTGTGAGCGACCGCCAGACTGGGCGACGGCGGCGGTGCGCGGCGGGCTGGCGTTGACCGGAAAGGCGCCGCACAGTCCGGCTAGCAGGTTGCCGACCCCCAACCCGACATAGTCGCGGGCGATGTCCGGATCGCCATCCTGTCCAATGAACGAGCGGCTGGTGATCGCGGTCTGCATCATCACCACCAGCGACACCAGGAAGGCGAGGCCGACGAGCTGCAGCAGGTCCTCGAACGACACGATGGGTGGGGCGAACCTGGGGACCCCGGCTGGAACGAAGCCCAGGGTGCGAACGCCGTGGCGCTCCAGGCCCAGGACCTGGCTCGCCAGGACGGCGCCGACCAGGGCGACCAGGGCGCTGGGGATCCGGGCGCTGAGCTTCTCGCCAGCCAGGATCAAGGCGAGGACGCCAAGGCCGACGGCCATGGACGGCGGATTAAACGCGCCAGCGTGGGCCCACAGGCTGGCCAGCCGGTGATAGACGTCGCCCGATCCTTCCGGCAGGCCGAGTACAGCCGGCGCTTGCGACAGCGCGATGTGCAGGGAGATCCCGGCCAGGAAGCCGATGATCACCGGTCGCGACAGCAAGTCGGCGATCCAGCCAAGCTTGAAGACTCCGGCGACGAGCAAGATAGCGCCGACCATCAGGGCCAGGGCCGCGGCGAGCGCCAGATAGTGGGCCGACCCGGCGACGGCGATCGCCGCCAGGCCGCCGGCGAAGATCGGCGTGATCGTGGAGTCTGCGCCGGCGGAGAGGCGCCGGTTGGCGCCGAACGCCGCAAAGCCGACGCTAGCCGCGACAAAGGCGAAGAAGCCGAGCTGCGGCGGCAGCCCGCCCAGCCGCGCCGTCGCCATCTGCTCGGGAATCGCTATGGCCGCCAAGGTCAAGCCGGCGACGGCGTCGGCGCCGAGACCACCCAAGGTGACGCCGCTCACGGCCTGAAACACGGGCCATACGGTCGCTGTGCGGCGAAGGGAACTCGACATCGGCGGAAAATAGACCGCCGACGCCGGCTGGACAAATCCGTATACGGCTCAAATCGCCTCAACGGCTAAGCAAACACCACCGTCTTTTGGGCGTCGACCAGGCCCAGGAGACCGCCGCCACCTCGCCCTTGCGATCAGGGCATTTGAGAATGAGGATATAGGGGGTTTCCCCTCGCCGCCTTGCTCTTGCGCCGCCTTGCTCTTGGCCATTGGTTCTTCCGTTTCCCGACTCGCCCGGCCCGACACTGGGGCCCGACCACGGCCGCAGAATAGCTTTCGCCCGTCCTTGTATTCCAGGCGACGATGGAACCGACAAGATCACGCGCTATTCCGCCTCCGCGGCCTGCTTCAGCTAGCGGTTCGACGGGCGCCGACGCCAACCGCCGACATTTCAGCGCGTGGACAGAACCCGCAGGTCTCGCCGTAATCGCTCGGCGCTCGCCACCCCTAGCTCAGCATCCACCGCCGCGTGGGTCGTCGTCCAGATCGGCAGAGCCTCGGCGAACAGCGCCATGCCCTTGGGCGTCAGCGACAGGCGCCGGCCGCGCCGGTCGTCCGGATCGACCTTCACCTCGATGAGACCGCGGCGCTGCAGCGGCTTCAGGGCCGCGGTCAGGGTGGTCCGGTCGGCGCCCAGCAGTGTGGCGACCTCCCCAAGGCCGGCGGCTCCAGGCCGGTTCAGGGCGGCGATCAACGAGAACTGGCCGTTGGTCAGGCCCACGGGCCGCAGGGCCTCGTCGAAGCGGCGGGCCAGCACACGGGCCGCGCGCTGAGCGTGCAGGCAAAGGCAGGTGTCGCGAATGTGAAGCGTGGTCTCAAATGGAACCACGGCGGCGTTTGACATGATCAATTATGTTGATATCAACTTTTATCGTCAAGTCCTCATCCGCAACGCCATCCCCACGGAGCTAGTCGCATGTCGAAGCCGCACGGATCCTTCACCTGGTACGAACTGATGACCCAGGATGCGGCCGCCGCCGCGGACTTCTACGGCTCCGTCGTCGGCTGGACCTCGCAACAGATGGGCGGCGGCGACATACCCTACACCGTGCTGCAGGCCGGCCAGCAGGGCGTGGCGGGCATCCTGACCATGCCGCCGGAAGCGGTGGGACCTGGCCCGGTCTGGATCGGCTACATCTCGGTCGACGACGTCGACGCCTATGTGGAGAAGGTCGTCGCGGCCGGCGGAAGCCTGCACCGGCCTGCGAGCGACATTCCCGGCATCCTGCGCTTCGCCGTGGTCGCAGACCCGCAAGGGGCGGCCTTCGTCCTGTTCACCCCGTTCAGCGATGCGGCCCCCCCGCCGGCCCTGCCGGACAAGCCTGGCTATACGGCCTGGCGCGAATTGATGGCGACGGACTGGGAATCGGCGTTCGGCTTCTATTCCAACCTGTTCGGCTGGACCAAGGGCGCGCCTCACGACATGGGTCCCATGGGCACCTACCAGCTGTTCGTCGACGGCGGCGAAACGGTCGGCGGCATGATGACCAAGCCGGCCCAACTGCCCCGGCCCTTCTGGAACTTCTATTTCCGGGTCGACAGCGTCGCCGCGGCGGTCGACCGCCTGAAGGCCGCCGGAGGATCTGTGCTGATGGGGCCCCACCAGGTGCCGAGCAACGATTGGATCGTCCAGGGCCAGGACCCGCAGGGGGCGATATTCTGCCTGCTCAGCCCCACGCCATAGCTGCGGCGGCGCTACCTCATCCCGAACCGCCGCCACAGCGGCCAGACCAGCAAGCCGGCCAACACCAGCACCGCGGCCAGGGTCACCAGGCTGTAGGCCGGCGAATAGCCCAGGTCGCCGTGAGCGAGTTCAACCAGCACCGGCCAGCGCAATCCCGCGACCAGGATCAGGGCGAAGGCCCGGATGATCATCGAGAGCCAGAAATAGGCGGGGTTGTGGGTCGGCCGGGGCGGCATCGCGATTCCTGGGCGGCGGCTTTGTTGCAAGTTCAGCACCAAGGCGAACGGCGCGCCAGGGGGCGTCGCGATCTGCTCTCAGGCCGCATCGTGGAAGATGATCCCCAGGGTATGCCGCTGGCCGCTGCGCACCTCGCTGACCCCGTGACGCTGGACCACGCGATAGTCGCCGCGGGCGCCCCTCACCGGCCGCTGGCTGACGGCGAACACCAGGGCGTCGCCCTGGCCCAGGGGGGGCGCCATCGGCCTTGACTGCATGCGGGGACGCTGCTCGGTCAGGATGAATTCGCCGCCCTGGAAATCCTGGCCCGGAGCGCTGAGCAGGATGGCGACCTGGAGCGGGAAGACCTGTTCGCCATAAAGATCCTGGTGCAGGCAGTTGTAGTCACCCGGACCATAGCGCAGCAGCAGCGGCGTCGGCCGCGACTGCCCCGCCGCGTGGCAGCGATCCAGGAACACTTGGTGCTCAGCCGGAAACCGCACCGCAGTCCCCATCCGCTCGCCCCAGCGATTGGCGATCGGGACCAGGCGCGGATAGAAGGCCGCGCGCAGGTCCTGGATCAGGTTCGGAAGGGGATAGGCGAAATAGCGGTACTCGCCGCGGCCGAACCCGTGCCGCGCCATCACCACCCGGCTGCGGAACCCCTCCTCCCGGTCATAGAGCGTAGCGAGGCCGCGGCAGGCCAGCGGCTCCAGCAGCCCCGGCAGGATCGCCCAGCCCTGGCTGTCGAGCACGGCCTCCATCGCCACCCAGTCGGTCTGGGCCAGGCGGCGTTCCAGGTCGGGGGAAAGGGTCAAAGACATCATGCGGCGGCGCGGGCGTTTACGAAGGAGGCGGCCAGTTTGACCCGGTCCCTCCCCGCAAACGCTCCGCGGCTTGCGGTCAAATCGCGGCTTCACCCGCCGCCCGCCCGCGTGGATTGAGGGCGTCGACCATGGCGGTGGGGATCAGGATGGTGGCGCCCCGTTCCTTGGTGGTCTCATAGATGATGTTCATGGCCCGAAGCTGCAGGGCGGCCGGGTGCTCGCGATAGGTCTCCGCGGCCTCGACGAAGCGGGCCGCGACCTCGGCCTCGGCCGAGCCCAGGATGACCCGCGCCTGCTTCTCCCGCTCGGCCTGGGCCTGGCGGGACATGGCGTCCTGCAGGGCCTCGGGGATGCCCACGTCGCGGATCTCGACCGACATCACCGTGATGCCCCATTTGACGGTCTTGGCGCTGATGTCCTCGCGCAGCCGTTCATCGGACGCGCGGCGATCGGACAGCAGCGAGGACAGCATGGACGAGCCGATCATTTCCCTGAGCGAGGTCTGCGCCACCCGGTCGATCGCCTGGCGATAGTCGGTGATCTCCAGCGCCGCCTTTTCGGCGTCATGCACGCGCCAGAAGATGATGGCGTCCACATTGACCGGCACCGTATCGCGCGTCAGGGCCTTTTCGGCGTTGAAGCCGGTGGTCTGGATGCGCTGGTCGATGATCATGGCGATCTGGTCGACGATCGGGATGATCAGGAACAGCCCCGGCCCCTTGACGCTCTGCAGCTTGCCCGCGCGCAGGATGACGAACTTCTGCCAGGCGTTGGCCATCTTGAGCGCCAGCATGACGATGGCGCCGGCGAGGACAGAGAGGACGCCCGGCGCGATGTTGAAGTGGCTGATCAGGGCCAGACCGATCAGGATCAGCACCGAACTGATGAAGAGAGCGATGGGGTTCATGGCTGCGGCTCCTACGCCGCCACCAAAGGCGGCTGAGCCTGGACTATGCGCTCAATTGGGCCGCTCCGCCCCATTGGAGCAGCGCGCCGGCCCGGACGGCTGTTGAGGGTGGAGATGAGACCTCGCCCCCCTTATTCCGCTCGTCCCGGCGAAGGCCGGGATCCAGATCATAGAGCGCCGGATGATTGAGTTTTCAGGACCTCGTCTTGCCCTGAAAGGCCTCGCTACAGCTCCAATCCCCGAGCGCCGCGCCTTACGATCTGGATCCGCCTTCGCCGGGACGAGCGGTGAATGAGGATGGTCAAGGAGGATCGGGAAGCCTGCATCGGGTCGACAACGCTCAGTGGACAACGGCCCACAACCCGCCCCCGCGCGCCTCAAAGCAACGCCGCGACAGCCTCTTCAATCGACTCCGGCTTATCCGTCGGCGCATAACGGCGCACCACTTCGCCCGACCTGTCGACCAGGAACTTGGTGAAGTTCCACTTGACGCCTTCCGAGCCCAACAGCCCCTTCTGCTCCTTCTTCAGGTAGGCGTAGAGCGGATGGGCCTTGGGTCCGTTAACCTCGATCTTGGCGAACATCGGAAAGCTGACGTCGTAGGTCAGGCTGCAGAAAGTGGCGATTTCGGTGGCGTCGCCCGGTTCCTGCGCGCCGAATTGGTTGCAGGGGAAGCCCAGCACGGCGAAGCCTTGCTCCTGGAACCGGCGATGCAGGGCTTCCAGCCCCTCATACTGCGGCGTGAACCCGCAATGACTGGCGGTGTTGACGATCAGCAGCACCTTGCCGGCGTAGTCGCTCAGGCGAACGGGATGGCCATCCAGGCTTTCGGCCTCGAAATCATAGACGCTCATGGGTCGGCTCCTTGATAGGCGGTGAATCGGCCCCACCTTAGCGGCAATGTTGATCTTCGAGCGGCGGCCGTCGAGTAAGGATCGAAGCGAACCTCAAACCGGCGGCCGCCGACTCGCCGCCTCACCCGTTGCGCGCCGTCACGATCCAGACCGCCGCCGGCATCTGCACACGCCCACCCTCCACATAGGACTGAATCGCCTCACGGACGGCCTCGACCACCTTCTCCCGGCTTTCGGGATTGGCGCGCAGGGCTGCGCCCAGGGGACCGATGCGGAAGGCCAGGGCCAGGGCTTCGTCCTGGCTTCCGCCGCCGACGGGGGTGTCGAAGGCGGCGATGTCCACGCCTGAGAAACCGGCCTCGGACAGGATGCGCCTCACCCGCTCGGGATCGGCGAAGGCGAAGGGGCCCGGCGCCAGGGGGTCGGGCGGCGGCAGGGGCGGCAGCAGCGGCGCGGCGGCCTGCATCGGCGCCCGCATCAGCGGGTTCTCGGCCAGGGGGCGCCAGCAGACGAAGGCCATGCGCGCCCCAGGCTTCAGCGCGGCGCGGATATTGACGAAGGCGGCGGTCGGATCACCGAAGAACATCACGCCAAAGCGCGAATAGACGGCGTCGAACTGGCCGCGCCCCAATTCGCCGGTCTGGGCGTCGATCTCGCGAAACGCGATCCGGCCGCCAGAAGCCGGTGCGGCCCGCCCACGCGCCACCTCCAGCATGGGCTGCGAGATGTCGATCCCGACCACGGCGCCGTCCGGCCCGACGCGCTCGGCCAGTTGCAGCGTACTCTGGCCGCAGCCGCAACCGATGTCGAGGATACGCTCGCCGGGCTGTGGCGACAGCGCCCGCATGGCTTCCAGGCCCAGGGGCTCGGTCTGGCGATCCAGCTGGGTCTGGAACTCGGCCCAGGTCTCGCCGGCGCCGGTGTTCCAATAATCGATCTGCGCCGTGTTGGCGGCGGAGTCCTGGGTCTCGGCCATGGTCCGGTCTCCCTGCGGATGCTCTCACCTACATAGGATGCTCGCCGCCCAGGCGCCGCAAGATCTCAGCCGTTTCCGCGTTGGCGGGGCGGCGGCGCACGATCGGATGGGCAAGGATGAACTGTCATCAGCTTGAGCTATTGCGCGGCTACTATCCGCTGGCGGAATGTATCGCCTCACTGAGTCGATGCCGCCGCAGCGGCAACCAGAGGCGCAGCCTGACAAAGGACCCCTAGATGAGCATCGTCTACGATATCGAAGTTGAAGTTTCCGGCAAGGAGCACAAGGGCAAGACCACCCTGGTCGCCTATCTGGTGAAGATCCTGACCGAAGCCGGCGCAGACCTGATCGTCCAACGCGCTGATCCTCAGATCGACGAGAAGCTGGGCCTCACCGCGGATGAGCTGCGGGAAAAACTTGCCGGCAAGAAGATCTTCCTGCGCGAGACGGAAAGCATATTCTGAAGCGCGCGGGGCGCCGACCGCCTCTCGAGTGATTCGAGCCGGCCCGCCCGTCAAGCGATCACCGGCCGGCCCCGCCGCAGCCGGAAGGCTGCATAAAGCGCTAGCGCGATGGCGAGGCAAGCCAAGCCCGACACCACTTCGGTACGCCGGCCTGGGATCAGCATCATCGCGCCCAGGACCGTGACCATGGCCGCCACCGCCGCGTAGCTGGCCCACGGGAACAGCCACATCTTGACCCCCAGGCGTTCCGGCGCGATCCGCTCCAGCCTGAAGCGCAGGCGGATCTGGGCCACAGCCGTGATCAGATAGATGACCAGCATCACCGAGCCCGAGGCGTTGACCAGGAAGGCGAAGGCCCGTTCGGGCGACACCACCGACAGGAAAATGGCCGCGTAGCCGAACACGCTGGAGAACAGGATGGCCCGCGCCGGCACGCGCCGACGGTTCAGCTTGACCAGGGCCCCCGGCGCATCGCCGTGGGCCGAGAGGGTGAATAGCACGCGCGAGGTCACATAGATGGCCGAGTTCAGGCAGGACAACACCGCGGTCAGCACCACCAACTTCATAGCCAGGGCTGCCGCCGGCACGCCCATGGCCTGCAAGGTGACGGCAAAGGGCGAGTCGCCGGAATGGATCTGGTCCCAAGGCACGATCATCAGGATCAGGGTGATCGAGACCACATAGAACAGCAGAATGCGCAGGATCACCGATCCGGTCATGCGGGCCACCGCCCGCGCCGGCTCGGGGCTTTCGGCGGCGGCGATAGTGGCGATCTCGGCCCCGCAAAGCGAGAAGACCACGCTGACCACTCCGCTCAGGGCGGCGGTCGGGCCAAAGGGCGAGAAGCCTCCGTGGCTGTACAGGTTTTGCGCCTGAGCCATCGGATTGTGACCCAGCACGAACGCCAGCCCGATGACGATGAAGGCGATGATCGCGCCCACCTTCAGCGAGGCGAACCAGAACTCGAACTCGCCATAGGAGCGGGTCGACATCAGGTTGACCGCGGTCAGCACCGCCAGCAGCGCCCAGCCGATCACCCAGACCGGGAATTGCGGCAGCCAGCCGTGGATCAGCTTGGCCCCGGCCAGAGCCTCGATCGCGGCGACGATCGCCCAGAAATACCAGTAGAGCCAGCCATTGGTGAACCCGGCCCAATTCCCCAGGCCCTCGCGGGCGAATTCGGTGAAGGCGCCGATCCTGGGAAAGGCCACGGCCATTTCGCTCAGCATGCGCATGACCATCAGGACCACCAGCCCCGCCAGCGCATAGGAGACGATCGCCGCCGGCCCGACCGTTGCGATCGCGGCGCTGGAGCCGACAAACAGGCCGGCGCCGATGATCCCGCCTATGGTGATCATGGTCACGTGGCGCGGGCGCAGGGTCTTGCTGAGCTCGTGCGGCGCGTCAGCGGCCCCCGGGTTCATACTCACGCTGGGGCCTCCCAAGGCCGGATCTGGCGGCGCTGTCGAATCCATGCCCACGCTCAAGCTTTTTGGTGGCGAAGTCGAGAGAGCAGACTTAAGGCCCCAGGATGGGCGCGGCCAGCCCCTCGGTCTCGCCGGTCGGATGATGTCGCGGACCGGCGGAGCGCGCTTTCGCGGCCGCTCAAGGATAAGATCGAGCTAGGTTCGGGCCGGGGCGAAGCAGACCCCATTCAAGGCCGATGCGGTCGAACGCGATTTTCTGGACGCGGAGGGACATGTGACGAATCGCCAGTGCCCAGGCTCGTTCTTCGAGTTCATCAAGCGCGCCACCATGGCCGACCCGCCGACCGGCGCCGCGCGCCTCGACCTAAGCTTCGACAGCGGCGACGCCCAGGGTACCTTCAAGATGACGGCGGCGGCTTGAGCCATGGGCCGCTCGGGGCTGGAGCGAGATCTAGCGGGCCTGGTCGGTGAAGTCGGCCTCGTGGCCCCCGAAGACTTTGCGCGATTCGAACAGGCTGCGCGCTATGGCGGCGGCCGAGCCCGCGCTGTCGTGCGGCCGGCCGATACGGCCGAGGTCAGCGCGATCCTTCGCTACGCCTATGCTCACGACCTCGCCGTCGTGCCCCAGGGGGCCAATACGGGGCTGGTCGCCGCCAGCACCCCCGACGCTTCCGGCGATCAGTTGGCGCTGAGCCTCGAACGGCTGGCGGGGGTGGAAACCCTGGACGCCCCTGGCCGCAGCGCCATCGTCCGCGCCGGAACCCGCCTCAGCGTCCTGAACGCGGCCGCCGAGCCCAAGCGGCTGTCGTTCCCCATCGACCTGAGCGCCGATCCCTCGATCGGCGGCATGGTCGCCACCAACACTGGCGGAGCGCGGCTGATCCGCTATGGCGATGTGCGCCACAACCTGCTGGGCCTCGAAGTCGTCACCGCCGACGCCGACGCCAGCGTGATCTCGGACCTCAGGGGCCTGCGGAAGAACAACACCGGCCTCGACCTGAAGTCGGTCATGGTGGGATCGGGCGGCGCCCTGGGCGTCGTCACCCGCGCCTGCCTCAATCTGCATCCCCTACCCCGCCAGACGGCCACGGCCCTGGCGGTCCCGATGGAGCATGGGATGCTGCCCGAGGTGATCCGGCGGCTGGAGGAAGAGGCCGGGGAATTTCTAACCGCCGCCGAGGGCATGTCGCGCAACGCCATGACGGCCGCCATCAACCATAACCCGCGCCTGCGCAGTCCGTTCGGGGCGACCGAGCCGCCGCCCTACGCCCTGCTGGTCGAGCTGAGTTCGACGGCCGGGCCCGACAGCGGCGTCGATGTCGAGGCGATCCTGATGTCGGTTCTCGGCCGCTGCCTGGAAGACGATCTCTTGAGCGACGCCCTGGTGGGCCGCGGCGGCGAACTGTGGGCCCTGCGCCATTCCATCAGCGAAGGCCTGAAGGCCGAGGGCAAGGTGATCGCCTTGGACCTGGCCCTGCCGCGCAGCGCCCTGCCCGCCTTTCGCGCCGAGATGTCGGCCGAACTCGCCGGGCGCTACCCGTTCCTGCGCCTATGCGACTTCGGCCACATCGGCGACGGCGGCGACCACTTCAACCTGGTCTGGCCGAGCGACGCCTCGGCGCCCTACGACGAGGCCATGGTGGGTGAGGTCCGCGACCTGATCTATGACCGCGCCGTGCAGAGCCACGGCGGCAGCTTCAGCGCCGAACACGGGCTCGGCCCCTACAATATCGACTACTACCGCCGCTATGCCTCGCCGACCGCCCAAGCCGCGGCGGCTGGGATAAAGCGGCTGTTCGACCCCAAGGGTATTCTGGGGCGCATCGACTTCGGCTGACGGCAAGATTGGTCAGGTCGGCTCCAGCCCCGCCGGCGTCAGAATCCCGCGCTGTATCAGCAAGCGGAAGACGATGTTCAGGACCGGGTTGGACCAGCCGTTGATGACGCTGAAGTCGCGGGTCAGGGTCGCGTGATGCACCTCATGGGCGGCCGGCGTCATCAACAGGCCAAGGCGGCGAAGCACGGGCACGAAGGCCGGGTTCCGCTCCCGATGCAGCGAGCCGTGGAACCACTGGCTGAGCGTGCCGCCGGACACCAGCACCACGAAGCCAATCACCAACCAACCGGGCGGGTGAAAGATCGCGGCATAGAGGTTGAAGGCCAGGGAAATCGGCAGGGAGACGAACAGCACGGTCGACCAGATCAGGAACACGATATCCCGACGGCCAAGGGCGGCCGGCCGGGGGTGATGGTTCTTGAAATCGTAGGCGACTTTTTCGAATAGGCTGATCCGGCTCCAGACCTCGTCCCGCAAACGGATATAGTGTTCGGACTCGCGAGAGCCCTCGTAGAAATAGATGTCCGCCAGGCCGACACCAGAGCGGCATGGGATGTAGTCCATGGTCATATGGATCAGGCCGGACGAGAAATCGGCAAGGTACCAGGCCACCAGCGCGGCCAAGGGCAGACGCCAGTCGAAAGGGCCTCTTATCCAAAGCGCGTTGGCGGCCAGCGACAGGACGAAGGCGCCCAGGGCGATGCGAATCTTCATGGCCATGCGCACATCACTCAGACCACCGTGGCGGCGAACTCAATCGCCGAGCCTCTTCAGCCGACCCCCTCGACTGATGCCGAGCCGTTTACCCCGTTTTTGAACCGGTTCGCCAGTGGATTGCACAACTTTGCAGCACACCGCCTGTGGATTGTCGCAGATGCGCCACGCTGCGGCGCACATGGCCCTGTGCGCCGCGTCAATGGACCGGGATTATAGCCCGCCGAGAAAATCCATCTTGCCGAGTTCCACGCCGTTATGGCGCAGGATCAGATACGCCGCCGTGGCATGGAAATAGAAGTTCGGCAGCACGAAGTTCAGCAGGTAGGGCTGGCCCACGAAGCTGACTTCGGTTCCGCGCAGCTTCAGCGTGATGGTGTGATCTTCGCTGCCGTCGATCTGCTCCGCCGCCAGACCCTTGAGGAAGGCGATGGTCTTGGCGATGCGTTCCTGCAATTCGGCGAAGGTGGTCTCGGTATCGAGATAGGTGGGCGGCTCGACCCCGGCCAGGCGTGCGGCGCAGCCCTTGGCGCTGTCGCTGGCGATCTGGATCTGCCGCGCCAGGGGGAACATGTCCGGCGCCAGGCGCGCATTGACCAGCACCGCGGCATCGAAGCCCTTGGCCTCTGCGTGGGCCTCGGCCTTTTTGAGAATGGCGGCCAGGTTTTCGAGGATGCGCGTGAAGACGGGCACGCTGGCCTGGTACATGGAAAGGGACATGGAGACCTCTTTGACTGCGCCGCGCTCCCTCCGCCTCCCGCGGAGGATCACCGACACGCGTGTCAGTTGGCCTCGAAGGGGTCGTGTTTCAACAGGTCTCCGCCGGGCTTGGCCGTTTCGCTGTCGAACGCCGCGGTGTAATTTCGCCTGAAATCGTCGCCTTCAGCTCCCTGTGAGAGGCTCGCAATGCCATTCGCCAATAATCGCGGGCAGCGGATCCACTACAAGGTTGAGGCGACGGGCTCAGCGACAAGCCATGTCATCCCGCGCTCTATTCCTGGTGCGAAGACGGTCAGAAGCCTTCGTGCATTTCTTGACGGCGCGTGATCAGGGCCGAACACGCTAAAGCTTCTTCACGAACTCCGCGCGCAGCACCAGGCCCTTGATCCCTTCGTATCGGCAGTCGATCTCCTGGGCGTCGCCCGTCAGGCGGATCGATCTGACGACCGTCCCCCGCTTGAGCACCTGGTTGGCGCCCTTCACCTTCAGGTCCTTGGTCAGGGTCACGCTGTCGCCGTCGGCCAGGAGGTTGCCCACCGCGTCGCGCACCTCGACTTGGCTTGCGGCTGCGGACTGCGCGGCCGCCTGGCTCGCGGTGATCCACTCGCCGGTGGCCTCATCGTAGACGAAGTCCTCGCCGCTTCCAGCGCCCATGCCGCCCTCGCCTCAATGCACACGCCGGCAGCCTTAGAGGTTCCGGAGGCGTTGAGCCAGCGCGTGCCGCAGCCGGCGCCCGAGTTTCGCCAAGGATCGGGCATCTGGTGCGACCGACAAGGCCGGCAGAACTGGCGCGAGACAAAGTCGGTTTTTGAAATGAATTTCAATCGGGGCTAGCGTCGGCCCTCTCGAACCCGGGACCGGCGGCGGAGAGCAAGTATGCACGATAAAGCGCGCCTTATCGGCGATGGGACTGGGGAACGCATTGGAACGGCGAGCGAGGACCGCTCGGACGCCACCTGGCGGCTGACCGTCGCCACCGCGCCGGACGCGGGCTCGGCCAACCATCACGGCAGCATTTTCGCCCTGTGCAATGGCCTTCTGGGCGTACGCGGCGGCATCGAGGAGATGGCCGGCGGGGGCGGAACCTTCCTCAGCCCCGTATTCGACCGCGCACCGATCGCCTATCATGAGCGGTTCACCGGCTTCGCGCGCTCGTCCGACACCCGTGTGCCGGTGGCCGACGGAGCCCAGATGCACGTCGTCCTGAGCGACGGCCAGCCGCTCGGCGAGATCGAAGACTTCGAACAGACCCTCGAACTGGCGACCGGCCGGTCGGTCCGGCGCACCGTGTGGCGGGCGCGCCAGGGCGAGCGGCTGCAAGTGACGGCCGAACGGGTGCTGCCGCTGGACGACGAAGCCGTGCTGGCCATCCGCCTGACCCTGACCTCGGTCGACTATGACGGGCCGGTCGCCATCCGCTCGCGCCTTGTCGGCGATCGCGCGGCCGTGGCCCAGGGCGAGGATCCCCGGTTCGGGGCCGGCCACGGCGCGCGCTTGGACACCCTGTCGCGCCACGCCGACGGCCTGGAAGCCTTCATAACCCAGAAGACCGGCTCCAGCGAAATAGTCACCGCCTGCGCCCAGACCCATCGCCTCGCCCCCCATCACATCGCCGGGGGCGCGGTTCAGGTCGAGGCCTTCGCTGGTGAAACCGAGACATGCGGATCTCTGTTCAAGACCCATCTCTCACCCGGCGAAAGCCTGGTGGTGGAGAAGGTCGTGGCCTATGCCTTCGGCGTCGGCGCGGGAGAAGCGGCGCTGGTGGATCAAGCCCAGGCTCTCGCCCGCGGCCAGGCCGAGTTGGGCTTCGACACCCTGGCCGCTGGCCAAGCCCGCAACCTGGCGGCCTTCTGGGACCAGGCCCAGATCGACGCGCCGCTGACGCCCCAACTCGCCCTCGCCTTCCGCTACAACCTCTTCCAATTGCGCCAGAACGCGCCGCGTGACGGGCTGACCGGCATCGCGGCGAAGGGGGTCAGTGGAGAGGGCTATGAGGGCCATTGCTTCTGGGACGCCGAAGCATTCGCCGCCCCAGTGCTGGCCGTCACGGAGCCGGCATTGGCCCGCAGCCAGCTTCTGTTCCGCGCCGCGACCCTGGAACAGGCCCGAGCCCACGCGCGCGAGATGAATCATCTCAGGGGCGCTCTTTTCCCTTGGCGCACCATCGGCGGGGACGAGGCGTCGGCCTATTTTCCAGGCGGCTCAGCCCAGTACCACATCAACGCCGATATCGCTTTCGCCGTGCGGACCTATGACCGCGCCACGGCGGACGAGGGCTTCATCGTCGAGCAGGGGGCCGAGCTGGTGTTCGAGACGGCGCGGATCTGGCTGCAGATTGGCGTCTTCAGTCTGCGCCGTGGCGGCGAGTTCTGCATCGCCTGCGTCACCGGGCCGGACGAATACACAGCCTTGATCGACAACGACCACTACACCAACCGCATGGCCAAGGCGCACCTGGAATACGCCTGCGAACTGGCCCAGCGGCTCAAAGCCCGTCACCCTGAAGCGGCCGAGGCCCTGTTCGACCGGCTGGGGCTGAACGCGGGCGAGGTCGAGACCTGGGCCGGCGCTGCGGCGGGCATGCGCCTGTCGATCGACACGGTTCTGGGCGTGCATCCCCAGGACGACACCTTCCTCGACAAGCCGCGCTGGGACTTCGAGGGAGCCAAGGCCCTGCACCCTCTCTTGCTGTACTATCATCCCCTGACCCTCTATCGACATCAGGTGTGCAAACAGGCCAGCGTGGTCCTGGCGCACGCCCTGATCGCCTCGGACGATGTGGCGCAGAAGCAGCGGGACTTCGACTACTACGAGGCGGTCACGGTCCACGACTCCACCCTTTCGGCCTCGAGCCATGCGATCGTGGCGGCCGACATCGGCGAGATGGAGAAGGCGGCGGCCTATCTGCACGAAACCAGTTTCGTCGATCTCGACAACCTGCACGGCAACACCGACCACGGCCTTCATCTGGCGGCGGCGGCGGGCAGCTGGATGGCCCTGGTCTGGGGATGGGGCGGATTTCGGCCGCACGACGAAACGCCAAAATTTCGCCCCGTCAGCTCGCCCGCCGTGCCCAGCTATGGCTTTCGGCTGCTGTGGCGCGGGCGCCGCCTAAGCGTTGCGGTTGAGGCCTCCGGCGTCACCTACACGCTGATGGGCGGCGAGCCGCTGACCATCGAGCATGACGGCGCGCCCGTGCGCCTCACTACCGATGCGCCAGCCCAGGTTCCCTTGGCCGCGCAGCGTCCGCCGGGCCGGCCGATGCTGGTTCGGCGCAAACCAAGGCAGATGATCCGGGCGGCCCTGTTCGACCTCGACGGCGTCCTGACCGACACCGCCAGCGCCCACTACAAGGCCTGGAAGCGGATGGCCGACGAGATCGGCGCCCCGTTCGACGAACTGGCCAACGAGGCCCTGAAGGGGGTCGATCGGATGGGCTCGCTGGAGATCATACTGCGCGGCGCGCCCAAGCCGTACGACGCGGCCGAGCGCCAACGCCTGGCCGAGCGCAAGAATGGCTACTATAAGGCGCTCATTGAGAACTACGGGCCGAACGATCTGTTCGCCGGCGCCCGAGAGGCGCTGGAGGCGGCGCGGGCCGCCGGCATGAAGCTGGCCCTGGTCTCCTCGAGCCGCAACGCCGCCTTCCTGATCGGCCGGCTTGGCGTGACGGATCTGTTCGACCACATGGTCGACGCCGGCGCCATTCTCCGGGGCAAGCCCGACCCGGAAATCTATCTCAGCGCCGCGGCGGCCATTGGCGTCGCCCCTCAGGCTTGCGCCGGCGTGGAGGACGCCCAGGCCGGGGTCGCAGGCCTAGCGGCGGCCGGCATGTACGTGATCGGGGTGGGCGAGCCCGCCGTTCTGAGTTCGGCCGACGTGATCGTCGGCGCCATCAATGCGCTCCGTTGGGACCGCATCCTCAATCTGCAACCGGCTCTCGGCTAGGCGAGCAAGCGGGGCGAGACTCACCGGGACGACAGGACCGGCTGGACAAATTACAATGCAAGATTGTATGCCAATTCGACATCAAACTATCTTTGATTGCATAGTCGGCTCTCAGCACTCGTCTAGGACGCGAGAAGCGTAGCGCCACCGTATAACCTTTGTTAAGTCTCTTGGCGAAGGCGAACCTTGGCGCCTATGGTTGATACTCTAATCAATATATCCGGAAGGGCGATCATGGTGGGACAACAGTCACGCCGAATGCCAGTCAGCGAAGGCGGGCCGGACCAGATCGACGTAGAGGTCGGGCTGAATCTGCGCCGCACGCGGCTGGCCCGCGGCTTTTCACAGACCGAACTCGGCAACGCCCTGGGCGTCTCATTTCAGCAGATCCAAAAATACGAGCGAGGGGCCAACCGCCTGTCGGCCTCGATGCTGGTCAAGGCGGCGCGTTTCCTGGCGGTTCCGTCCGGCGATCTGCTGCCGGCGGACGACGAGGTGAAGGCGATGCCCAACTTCGTGCATCGCTTTTCCGAAGTCCGCGGCGTGCCCGAACTGGTGGACGCCTATTGCGCTCTGCGCAATCCGGCCCTGCGCACGACTTTGCTGCAATTGCTCAAGGCGATGAGCGCGAAGACAGGTTCCGACGCAAAATTGGTAGCCGATGAAGCATCGGCGTCGCCCCCTCCATGACCACGCCGCCGAACAGAGCGCCGAGCACCAGAAAGCCAATCGAAAAGCCGCCGAACAAGTAGGCGCGATAAAGGGCGCGAGGATTAACTAGGAACGCGAGGTGGGTCAGTATCGTCACCGCCTGAAACGCGGCGGCCCAGATCGGCCAGTATCGACTGTAGTGGTAGGCTAACAACACGAACCCAACCATCGCCGCCACATCCACGGCAAGGATGCCCAGTTGCGGCTCATACCAACTGACACGCTGTTCGACGAACGGCGATAGGATCCATCCCACTGCGATCAGGAAGGCTCCGATTTTCTCCGGCCGGCCGCCACGCCAGACGGCCGCCGCGCACACAAGCGTTAGCGCCGTCCAACCAACCCATTGCGCAGATGTCATGGCCGATATCCAGCCTCCGCCTTGGGAGGCTGGATAGAACAGGGCGGCCCAGGGCAAGGCCTGAGGCCTCTAGGAGACTGCTTGAAGTCTGCCCATGGGAGTCGTGACTGCATCGGGTTTGTCGCCTGCGTTGCCCAGCATAACCGCACCGAGGCCCAGTTGTTTCTTTAGGCTGCCCAGCTCTTCGTGGGTAGCGATGATCTCGCGGCGGGCGGCGACCAAGGTGGCGAAGGTGGCGCTGGACCGCTCGATCACGTCCTGACCGACCACGGCGGAAAGGCCGGCGTTTCGACGCTGGGTGATCAGCGATGCGGTCAGGCGGGTGGCCTGCAAGATGGCCTCGTCGATGGCCAGTTCAGTGGCGAACAGTTCGGGAGCCACGGCTTCCATGGCATTGCGGCGTTTCACAAGCATGTGCGACCTCTTCGGCCGCCACGCCTTATTGCCGCGGCGGCTCTATGACAGATTGTTGGGGGTGGGCGTGGGTCGGCGGTCCGCGGCGTTCCAGGAGGTTCTCCAGCGCAGCGAGACCCGCCAGCGTGCCTCCGGCGGTAAGTGCGAACAGGACCGCGATCAGTCCTATCGTAGCGAGCGTTGCGAGGGGGCCTAGTCCATGCCGCCCTCCGTCGCTGACGGAACCCGAACGCCGTCGATCAGACTCCAACCGAGGGTCAGGAGTTCGCGATAGAACAGCTCCGGCGGATTCATCCTCCCCGAGACCTTCAGCACCTCGGTTTCCCACGAAGCGCGCTCGAAGTCCGGACCGGCCAGGCTGCGCAGTTGACGCTCGATCTGGCGCCAACTGATCTGCGGCAGAAGCTCCGCTCCCTCGATCGGCATCGCCGGAAATCGGGCCTGGAATTCGCGCACGCGCTTGGTGCGGAACATCGCGTGCTGGATTCGGGCGTCCAGGTTCGCCACCGCCATCTCGTCCATCCCTGGCTCCTTCCGAAAGAACCAGATCAGAGAACGGGATTGCGCCGGCTTCGTCACCCGGGGCCGATCCCCGGGGGAATGCTTTCCGGGGGGAGATCGCCCCGTAGCGCGAGACGAGAACCTGGGCGGCCTCCTGGCGGGTCCGGGCGCCGAGCTTCACCCGCGCAGTATCGAGATAGCTGTCGACCGTCTTGGGCGCGACGCCCAGGCGGGCCGCGATTTCTTTACTGCTATAACGGTCCACCACATAACACAGGCAGTCCCACTCCCGATCCGTTAGGAGGTCTGCTTCAACCCGCACGCCGTCGCCCGCTTCCCGCATGCTATAACGCTAGCACCACACCCTCGCTCAACCAATCCGTTACCGTCGTTCTGTGATTGATAATCAGTGACGACCCGGGGTCGGAACAGGCTATGCCCCCTTCGTGGCCAAGCGGCCAAGTGATAGGTAGAGCGCCAGCAGCAAAGCAACGAAGCCGACGACGCCCAGCGCCTCGCCGATGGGGAGGAAGCCATCGCCGACCAGGGCCAGGGGCGCCGACCTGCCCGAGGCGACCACGACACCGGCCAGGATCACCCCCATCAACCCCTCGCCGACGATCAGGCCCGAGGCCAGGAGTACGCCGAGTTGCTTAAGGCCCGCGCCATCGGGCCGCCTTTCCGCGCGCCGCTCGAAGATGGATCCAGCGACAGACCCCACCACGACGGTCAAGGTCGTCGACATGGGCAAGTAAATGCCAAGCCCTACCGCCAATGGCGCCAGGCGCGGGCGCTTCAGAAGGCCCAGGATCTCGTCGACCGCGATGACGGCGACACCGAGCATCATGCCGATGCGGATCAGGCTCCAATCGAGCTGGCCCTGGATCACGCCCTTGGCCAGCGTCGATATCAGCTGGGCCTGTGGCGCCGCCAGCGCATGGGCTGGGTTGACGCCAGGAACGCCGGCGAAGCCGTAGGCTTTGTTCAACAGGTCGAGGACAGGCGGGATCACCACGGCCCCGGCGACCACGCCGACGATCAAGGCCACCTGTTGCTTCCACGGTGTAGCGTGAACCAGTTGGCCAGTCTTGAGATCCTGCAAGTTATCGTTGCCGATGATAGCGGCTGAGAAGACGAAGGTCGTGGCGAACAGTGCGAAGGCGACCAGGGCGGGCCCAAGATTGGCGCCCACCAGAGGCCTGACGACCGCGACCATCAGGAAAGCCGCCAGCAGCACCGCCAGAATGCCGACCCCCGAGACCGGACTATTGGACGAGCCGATCAGCCCGGCCATGTAGCCGCAGACGGTAGAGACGAAGAGGCCGATGATCACCACATAGACCAGGCCGCCCACGACCAAGGGCCCGGTGGCGGCGCCGAGGCCGGCCTGCCGCGCCAGGAAGGCCAACATGCCTCCGATGCAGACCAGGCAGGCCGCCGTGATGAATCCCGTCCAGCCGATCGGCAGATCCTGTTCTTCAAGGGCCAGGCTCGCGGCGCCCGAGGCGTTGCGCGCCCGGGACGTAGCCAGGGCGGACGTGAGCCCGCCCAGGACCGGACGGGCCAGCTTGACCAGCGACCAGACGGCGGCGACGCCGATCTGGCCGGCGCCGATGAAGCGAACCTTGTGCGCCCAGATATCGAGTGCGGCGTCGCTGACCGGCCCGGCGTGGGCCGACATGGAGAAGAGCAGCGGCACCGCCCCCACCCACGCGATCAGGATGCCGACCAGCATGGCCACGCCCACCCACAGGCCGACCAGATGGCCAACACCGAACAGCGCCAAGGACAGGCCAAAGTCGAAGCCCGTGGCCCCCCGGCCCACGCGGAAATAGCGGGCGACCTCCCCGGCGAAGACCTGGGTGTTGACGATAACCACATAGATCGCCGAGACCGCCGCTCCCCAGATCACGGCCAGGAGTCCGGCGTTGCTGGCGGCGAGGTCCAGCCCCGCCTCGGCGCCCGGATCGGTGGGCTCGCCAGCCCCGACCTTCAGCACCTCGGCGCAGGCGACCCCTTCCGGATAGGGCAGGTCCGAGCCGGTCACGAGAGCACGGCGAAGAGGTATGGAATAGGTCACCCCCAGAATCCCGCCCAGGGCGCAGAGCCCGAAGGTCAGCCAGAACGGAAAATGCGTCCACCAGCCGACCATGATCAGGCCCGGCAGCACGAACACCACCGAGGCCAGGGCGCCCGCCGCCGACGCCACGGTCTGGACGATGTTGTTTTCCTGGATCGTACCGCCCTTGAAGGCCCTCAGCACCGCCATGGAGATCACCGCGGCGGGAATCGAGGAGGCGAAGGTCAGGGCCGCCTTCAGCCCGAAATAGACGTTGGCGGCGGTGAAGATCACCGTAATCAGCGCGCCCAGGACCAGGCTTCGGACCGTCAGCTCGTTGCGCTGCGGAGCGTTTTCGGGCGCGATTTGGGTCAAGGGCGCGGCTTTCCTGGCGAAATTATCGCCGCGCACACTGCACGCGGCGGCATGACCTGTTCAAGGGCGAAGCTTCACGCCCCCCGAGGGGCGAAATCGAGTTGGTCTCCAGCCACGCTGTGCTAACCAGGGGTTGGAAACTCAGCGCGGCAGGACCAACCCATGGAAAGCGCCGGCACATCCTCGCATCGAACCGTCGGCCAGGCCCTGGTCGACCAATTGGTCATCCAAGGCGTGCGCCAGGTGGCCTGCGTGCCGGGCGAGAGCTACCTACCGGTGCTGGATGCGCTGAAGGACAGCCCGATCAACGTCACCGTGTGCCGCCAGGAGGGCGGGGCGGCGATGATGGCCGACGCGTGGGGTCGGGCCAGCGGCGCGCCGGGGATCTGCATGGTCACCCGCGGGCCGGGCGCCGCCAACGCCTTTGTCGGCCTGCATATCGCCGAGCAGGACGCCAATCCCCTGATCCTGTTCGTCGGCCAGGTGGACCGGTCGATCCGCGGCCGCAACGCCTGGCAGGAAATCGACCTGGAGCGGGCGTTCGGCGGCGTCGCCAAGTGGGTGGTCGAGCTGGACGATCCCGAGCGGGTGGCCGAGGTCCTCTCACGCGCCTTCCACCTGGCCGTGTCCGGCAAACCGGGCCCGGTGGTGATCGGCCTGCCCACGGACGTCCTCCCCCTTCCGACTTCGGCGGCGGATGCGCCGCCGGCGGCGGCGGTCGAGTCCGGGCCGGACGCCGGGGCCTTGGCTCAGCTTCAAGCGATGCTGGCCGGCGCCCGCCGGCCGATCGCCATCGTCGGGGGCGGCCGCTGGGACGAGGCCAGCTGCGAAGCCATGGCGAAGTTCGCCGAGCGTTTCGAACTGCCGGTGGCGACCAGCTATCGGCGCGGCTCGCTGTTCGACGCGGGCCACCCTTGCTACGCGGGCGATATCGGCCTGGGCGCCAGCCCAAAACTGGTGGCGCGGATCAAGGCGGCGGACCTGGTGCTGCTCATCGGCGGCCGGCTGGGCGAGATCGCCTCGCAGAAATACAGCCTGTTGGGCTTTCCCGATCCCGGCGTCGCCCTGGTCCATGTCCACCCCGATCCCGACGAAATCGGCCGGCTCTATCGTCCAGCCTTGGCCATCCCGGCCGCCCCTCGCCGTTTCGCTGCGGCGCTCGCCGGCCTCGCCGCGCCCGAGGCAATCGCCTGGAAGGGCGAAGCCGAGGCCGCGCATCGGGACTACGTGGCGTGGTCCGAAGTCGCCACCCCCCAGCCCGGGCCGGTCAATTTCGGAGAGATCCTGGTCTGGCTGCGCGAGGCCCTGGGTCCCGATGCGATCATCTGCAACGGCGCAGGGGCCTATGCCGCCTGGCTGCACCGCTTTTGCCGCTTCCGCAGGCTGAACGCCCACGTCGCCTCGGCCTCGGCCACCATGGGCTACGGGCCGCCCGCGGCGATCGCCATGAAGCTCGACTATCCCGACCGCCCGGTGATCAGCATCAGCGGCGACGGCGACTTCCTGATGAACGGCCAGGAGTTCGCAACCATGGTCCAGTACGGGCTGCCGATCATCAACATCGTCATCGACAACGAGAGCTATGGCTCGATCCGCCTGTCGCAGGAGCGGGTCTATCCCGGGCGCGTGGTGGCCACCGACCTGAAGAACCCCGACTTCGCCGCCTATGCCAGGGCCTTCGGCGGGTTCGGGGCCACGGTCGAGCGCACCGAGGACTTCGCCGACGCGTTCCGGGCCGCAGAGGCCTCCGACCTGCCGGCGATCATCCACGTCAAGGTTGACGTGGAATGCTTGACGCCCTCAGCCACCCTGTCGGCGATCCGCGCCCAGGCGACGGCGGCCAAACCATAGACCTCGACGCGCCCATGGCCCAAGCCGAGCCTGACCGGAGCCTGCCGCCCCTGCGGATCGGCCTGGTCAACAACATGCCGGACGCCGCCCTCGCGGTGACGGAGCGGCAGTTCCGCGACCTGGTGCAGGCGGCGGAGCCCGGGCGGACGGTCGAGCTTCGGCTCTTCGAGATTCCGGGCATCCCACGCTCGCCCGTGATCCGCAACCGCATGAAGGAGCGCTACAGCCCGATCGAGGCGCTGGACCAGGCGGCGCTCGACGCGCTGATCGTGACCGGCGCCGATCCCGGATCGAAACCCCTGCGCGAGGCCGAGTTCTGGCCGGGGTTCGAGCAGCTTGCCGACTGGGCCGTGGCCCGCAATCGCCCGACCCTGTGGTCTTGCCTGGCGGCCCATGCGGCGGTCGAGCATCTGGACGGGATTTCGCGGCGGCGCCTGCCGGCCAAGCTCAGCGGCGTCTATGCCTGCGCGGCCGAGCCGGACGATCCGCTGACGGCGGGGCTGGGCGAAAGCTGGAGGCTTCCCCATTCGCGCTACAACGGCGTCGACGAGGCGGAGCTCGCAGGCCGCGGCTATCGCATCCTGTCGCGGTCCGACGCCGTGGGCGTGGACGTCTTCGCCAGTCGAGGCCCGCCGCTGTTCCTGTTCTTCCAGGGTCACCCGGAATACGATCACGACTCGCTGGCGCTCGAATTCCGCCGCGACTTTCGGGCGTTCGTTCGGGAGGAGCGTGACAGCCTGCCCGACGTCCCCATCAACCTCTATTCGCCCGAGGCCGAACAGGCGCTGGTGGCCCTTCGGGAAGAGGCGGTCCGACATCCCTCCCCCGACCTCCTCAGCCGCTGGCCGACCGACGGCCGGCTGAGCGGGCCAGCGCCCTGGAGAGCGACCGCCGTCCGACTGTGTGCGAACTGGCTTTCGGCCTCTGCCAACCTCGCCGGTTAGAATAACCCGGTCATCGGAACCACGCCCTTTTCGGTATCCGCCGCGTGGCCGAGGTGTTCATCGACCCCGAACGCGTCCTCGATGGTCCTGAGCAGCGAATAATGGTTGTAGGGCGTGCCGTCGCGCGCCCCGCGCGGGCCATGGTTGGTGATGACGATGGTCGGGATGTGACCGCCGCCGAAGTTGGACGGCGCGCCCGGGGTCACGGCGCAGCAGCCCTCGCGGGTCTTCCCGGCGCCCTCGTCGAAGGTGACCACGATGGCGAACCGCTCGTTCGAGCGCCAGGCCGGCGTCGCCTGGATCTTGGCCACCAGCTCGCCGACCACCCGGTCGCCGCGGGCGATCAGCCCCGAGGGATTGGACCCCTGGCAATCGAGCGGCACGTTCGGGCCGGACAGCCCGTGCATCTCGTTGCATTGGTTGGGCACGATCAGGGCGAAACTGGGCAGGCTCCCAGCCGCGAGGTCGGCGTTCAGGGCGTCGAAGCCGACCAGATGCTCGGCGCGATGGGGGTCGCTCTGGGCGGATGCGAAATTGACGAAGCCGGAGTGCTTCGAAGCATAGAGCGCGGTCTTGCGCGTGCCGTTGTCGAAGCTCGGATCGCTGGCGATATAGGCGAGCGAGCCGGGCTCTGGCAGGTTTTCGAAATAGCCTTTCCAGCTCAGCCCCTTGTCCTCCAGCTGCTGGCCGAGATGGCGCGTGTGAACGGTATGGTCGACATAGCCGGGCTGCGCCGCGCCGGGACAGGCCGGGTCGGTCATCCCCGCATGGCAATAGAAGGCGTCGTCGTCGTGGATGCCGAAGGTGTCGCCGCCCAGGAGCGCCACATAGTTGGCCTCGCTCGGGTGCACCTCGCCGAAGAACTGGGTCGCCTCGCCATATCCAGCCGCAAGACCGGCGATGTGCGGCGCCACAGCCGGGTTCATGACCTGGCCGTAGTCCTTGTTTTCCTCGACGATGACGAAGACGTGGGCGTAGCGCGGGACGGCCCGGTCCGCGGCGCTCTGCGTGTGGGCGCAGCCGGCGAGGACCGCGCCGAGCGCGGTGATCAGAGCCAAGGTCCGATGCAGTGATTGCATGCTGCCTGATCCCCTTTTTAGGCGCCGGCGAGTCAAATCGAGACAGCCGGCGGCATAGCCTAGATGGGAAACGATCGTGTGACAGCCGCGACACGTCGTGACGTCCGCACAGAGAGCAGCGAGGGCCCCGCGCGACTGGAAAACGATTTAGATCGTGAAATCAATAATATAATCCCCACCGGAAAGAATAAATTGATCCATTGACTGATAATTTCCACAAACGATCTTGCCGCGCTTCAGTAATTCGAGAAACTTGACTGTTGCAGAACTGAAATAAATTTGCAGGAAATCCATCAATAGGCGGCGTTAAGGAGCCGTTCCCAGGACGAAGTCGGCCGTGTGCGTGCGGACTGACTCGCTTACGTCGCCCTGGAGAATCTCATGATTAGCGCCCGCCGAAGCCTTCTTTTCGCCTTCGCCTCGGCGATGGCATTGACTGGCGCTCAAGCGGCCTGGGCTGCTGATGCAGCGGCGCCGGCGGCAACCGCTGCCGCCGATGCGGGACCGGCCTCCCAGTTGATCGTAACGGCGCCGCGCAAAGAGGCCACCGCCCGCGCCCAGCAGCTCGAAGCGCCCAACATCATCAACATCCAGTCAGCCGAGACCATCGCCAAATATCCGGACTTCAACGCCGCCGAGTCCCTCGGTCGTATGC
>FSWM01001031.1_pt1 | contig 65436 bp, 60 predicted proteins | sample 1637841 | NCBI WGS metagenome assembly FSWM01 (sample SAMEA3914789, study PRJEB12502) | metagenome | biome: forest; material: soil | place: Canada | collected 2011-07-03 | depth 0.3 m | reverse complement strand
GCGCGCCGAACGGTTCTGGGCTGGAGGCCTGCAGCCGCTCGATCGACACCGAGGCGCTGGACCGGCGCGATCTGGCCGGCACCTATGTCAATCGCGGCGTGCTCTATATGGAGCAGGGCGCGTTCAAAGCCGCCGAGCATGACTTCGACCAGGCGCTGGGGCTGATGCCCACCCTGGGCGAGGCCATGGTCAATCTGGGCGGGGCCATGATCGGCGAGCGTCGCTACGCCGAGGGGGTGGCCGAGATCACCCGCGGGCTTGGCCAGACCCCCGAGGAGCCCGAAAAAGCCTTCTATAATCGCGCGCTCGGCTATGAAGGCCTGGACGACATGAAGTCCGCCTATTTCGACTATCTCAAGGCCTCTCAGATCAAGCCCGGCTGGGCGCCGCCGACTGCGGAACTGGCGCGGTTCACGGTGACGCAAAAGACGCCCTGACCTCTATCCCCCATCGCCCTTCGGAGGTTGTGGCGGACGGACGCCGAACCGTTTTGCGCGGGCCTGGCTTGGCGATAGGGCGCCGTTTTGCCCGAGAGGCCGGAAGGGCTTTGGTGATCACCAGCGCAGCAGACGCGGTCCCAGAAGCGCGCCGATCGCCGCGCAGGCGACGATCCCCAGGGTGTACCAGGTGGCCACGAAGGCCGCGGAGGTTTCGTTGCAGCGCAACAGACCATAGACCGCCGCGCCGATGGCGCCGGCGAGCAGGCCCGCGCCGGCGCCGGCCAGCACCAGACGCGTGGGCGCATAACGTCTCATGGTCCAGATGATGGCGGCGAAGGCGGGCGCCGAGACGCCGATGATGAAGATGGGGCAGATGGTCCAGCTATGGCCCATCCAATCATGCATCCGCTCGCCGGGCGCCGCCGTCATCAGGCGCATGCCGCCCATGCCGGCCATGGCGATGACGCCCAGGGCGGCGAGCCACAGGGCCACGCCCAGCCGCCCGCCGGGCCGCGCCAGACGCGCGACGCCCACAAAGGCCGCCAGGCCGAGCCAGCCGGTATAGCCGGCCTTCATCCAGAATGATTTCAGCCGCATGGCCAGCATCAGGTCGGGCCGCACCCCCAGCCAGGCGACCAGCACCCCTGTCGCCAGCACCAGGGCAACCAAGCAGGCAAGGCCCAGCCAGGTCTTCAGCCCGCCGCGAGGGTTGGGGGTCGTGTCGGCGGACAGGGCGGCGATGAGCTCGTCAGTCTTCATCGCGCACCCGTTTGCCGAGGGCCTTCAGGCCGCGATGGATGGAGACCTTGACGGCCGAGATCGACATGCCCGACCGCTGGGCGGCCTCCTCGATGGAATAGCCGGCCAGCTTGACGTCGGTCATCACACGCCGCTGCCGCTCGGGCAGGGTGTTCAAAAGCTTGTCCAGGTCGCGGCGCACCGCGCCTTCCTCGGCCGTTTCCGTGGCCAAAAGCTCGCCCGCATCTTCCAGCGGCACGGTCTTGCGCACGCCCCGCCGCCGAAAATGGTCGATCAGCTTGTAGCGCGCCACCGCATAGGCCCAGGGGGTGAAGGGCTGGCCGGCGTCATAGCTCGCGCGTTTCAAGTGGATCGCCAGCAAGGTGTCCTGCACCAGATCTTCCAAGTCCGCGGCGCCAGAGCCGATCCGGCGCGAAAAATATCCGCGCAAATAACGGCTCATCTCGGACAACAGCTCGCCATGCGCTGCGGCGTCACCGCCCAGACCGCGCACCATCAGAGCCTTGAGCCGAGCCTCGTCCGTCACGCCCGTCTTTCGATAGTTCGCGTTCCCCAGGTGAAGGGTTACGCCACGGTGTGAGGATTCTGTCGAGGGTCAGATGCCCGCGTACCATTCATAGCCGCGGTCTTCCCAAAAACCGCCCTTGCCGCCGCCGATATGGTCCAGGCGATCGACGGCTTCGATGGCCATGACATATTTGGCCTGTTTATAGCCCAGCTGGCGCTCCACCCGCAGGCGCACCGGCGCGCCGTGAGGCACCTGCAGCGGCGCGCCGTTCATGGTGTGGGCCAGGATCGTCTGGGGATGGAAGGCGTCCAACAGGTCGATGCTCTCATAATAGAGCCCGCTGCCGTCGCTGGAGCCGATCAGGTCGTCGGCGCAGTGAAACACGATGTATTTGGCCTGGGGCAGGAGGCCCGCGCGCAGCAACAGCCCGCCCAGCGGCGCGCCGGTCCAGCCGGCGATGGCGCTCCAGCCCTCGACGCAGTCGTGACGGGTGATCTGGGTGCGGGCCGGCAAGGTCTTGAGCTGGGCCAGGCTCAGCCTGAACGGGCGCGCCACCAGCCCGCCGATCGACAGGGACCATGTGGCGAAATTGTCGGCGACCAAGGCCTGATAGGCGTCGCCGCCCGGATGCAGGGTGCCGTTGGTCTTGAAGGTCGGCGAGATATCCGAAGGCTTGAACTCCCGCGCCAAGGGCTGGCCGGCCAGCAGCAGGTGCTGGCTGCGCCGGGTCAGGCCCTCGGCGCTCCGGACGAGATCCACCAGGGGCGGAGCATGGGCCAGCCGATTGCAGCCGGACAACATCAGCCCGCCCAGCACCGCCGAGCCGGCCCCGATCAGGCCGCGCCGGGAAAAGGGTTGATCGGTCATGGCTGCTCCCCGGTCTTGATGGTGTAGCGCCCGGTGATCATCGAGCCGATTTCGTTGGAAACCCCGGCGATGAACACCTCGACAACATGGACGATGACGAACAGGACGATCAGATTGGCGGTCAGAAAGTGCAGGGTGCGCGCCGACTGGCGCCCGCCGAACAGGTCCAGCAGCCAGGGGGCGAAAGCGTCAAATCCTGGCGACATGGTCAGGCCGGTGGCCACCATCATCGGCAACAGAACGAAGACCACCGCCAGATAGGTGAGTTTCTGCAGCACATTGTAATGCTTGGCGTCTTCGCCGACCGGGTGCTTGAGCCGCAGATGGTCGAGGATGTCGCGCCAGATATGGCTGGGTCTCAGCTGCTCGCGGGTCGGCGCCAGGTCGCGGCGCAGGTGGCCGTTGGCGGCGTTGTAGATCAGATAGAGGCCGCCATTGATGACGAAGGTCCAGGCGAGAAAAAAGTGCCAGTTGCGGGCCAGGGCCAGGTTGCGGTTGGCCGGCAGGGTGGCCCAGGCCGGAAAGCCGCGAACCTCGCCGCCGGACACGCCGAGCAGGCCGGTCGTGTGGAAGGTCAGGCCGCCGATGCGGGTCAGGCCTTGCGGATGCGGGCTGCGCCAGTTGTCCGCCACCATGGCGATGAAGGGCTTTTCAGAATCCGCGCCCGTCTGACCCCAATAGAGCATGGGATGGGCGTTGAAGATCTGCAGGCCGCTCATCAGCAGCAGGCTGATGCAGGCCACATTGATCCAATGGGTGATCCGCACCACCAGGGAATGGCGAAAGATGATTTCGCGCCCGGATCTGGCGGGCGGGGTTTCCGCCACGGCGGTATCTGGAAAGGTCGTGTCGCTCACCGGTCGTCTCTTTGCTTTGCAGGGGTGCCGTTCGACGTCGCCGAAGTAACCACGTCCGCAGTTCAGGCGCTATGCCGGGCCGCTTGTCGCGAGCGCCCCAGTAGTGCTCCCTTCGTCGCCGCGGACGGCGAGGAAGGGAGCGGTCTGGCCTAGTGACTCATTGCGTCGGTGGATGACATGGCGCCCGTGGAGGCGCCCCCCATGGCCTTGTCGCTGGTCTTGGGGGCCATCGGGGCGGCAGGCTTCTTGGCCATGGCCATCTTATGCCGAGGCTTCGGGCTGGCCGGCTTGGTGGCCATTGAGCCGCTCGCCATGGCCCCGGTGGAATGGGCGCCCCCCGACATGGCATTGGTGGACATGGCGTCGGTGGACATGGCGCCACCTCCGGTTTGGGCGAACGCTGCGCCGCTGAAGGTCAAAGCGAGACCGGCGGCGAAGGCGGCCGCGAGGCCTTTGGGGAGGATGGAATAGTTGGACATGGTTGGCTCCTGGGATTGCGGCGTCGAGGCGGCGCCGCTGGGGTTGCGCCGGCGGAAGGGGGGCGTCGGCGAATTCGGGGAAAAAGGTTCAGCCCTTGGCGGCCGCCAGGATCGGGCCGGCGCCGGTGATCTGGACAAGGATGGCGGTGGACAGGGCCGGATCGCCCGCCTGTGGCAGGGTGAAGCGCGCCGCCGAACCGCTCCAGCGGCCCAGGCGCACCAGTTCGCGCACCACATTCCTGTGCGGCAGGGTTCGGCCGCCGTTTTCGCCCCGGCGCACCGGCACCTGCACGATGCGTGGATCGTAGCGAACCAGCAGGACGTCCGCGCCCGAAGGCGGGGCGGCGCCCGCGCCGACCACGGCGGCGCCGGACTGGATGGCCAGGCTGGGGCCGGCGAAGCCGCGTTCGCCCTGGCGGATCAGGCCGGCCAATTCGCCCTTGTCGGCGCCCACGCCGTCCGCGCGGCCGTTGACGACCACCTGCGGCGTGAACACATTGGGATGGCGCAGGGCGTGGGCATAGTCCCATTGCCGGGCGGTGAACTGCGGCTTGGCGAAGGTGTCCTTCCAGCCCAGTTGGTCCCAGTAGGTTACGCCGAAGCTCAAGGCCAGGACGTCGGGACGATCGGCGATGGCCATCAGGTTGGCGTTGGCCGGCGGGCAGGACGAGCAGCCCTGGCTCTGGAACAGCTCAACCACCACCGGGTGGGCCGCGTCGGCGGCCAAGCTTGGGCTGGGGCCAATGGCCGCCAGGGCGATGGCCGCCAGGGCTGTCAGGCCAAGTGACGCCCAACGAGGAGCGGTGATCATGTCGGCGTCTCCCGATCTGAACCGTGATGGGTTCGGCGATCAGTTCGCGAGACCTTGAGGTGAGGTTACACGCGGCTGCGACAATTTCGTCCGCCTCGGTCAGGATTGGTTAATCGTCTCGCAAGTTCCGGCCGTCATTGTGGATCGATGGATTTCGTCGGAGGCTTTCGTCACCCCATGATCGAGGCGCATGATTTTTCGGGCGCGCGGAACGATCCGTCGCCCGCAGCCCTGCCCGGCACCAAGGATCTGCTGATCGAGGGCGGCGATGGGCGCCTGGCGCTGGACCCGATCACCGGACGCAATCGCTATGGCTGCTGTCCGGGGCCCGACCCCCAGCTGGCCGACTTCGGCTCCTCCACGGCTTCGGTGATTTCTCAGGGTGGTTATGGCGCCGCCGAGGCGTTGCGCGACCGACTCTACGCCGCCGAGCCGCGCGGCGTGCGCGCCGGGGCCTATGCCCATGAATTGCAGCGTGTTCGCGAATCGCTGATCGGCCTTTGCGGTCTGTCCGACATGACCGGGCTGGAGGTGGTGTTTTCGCCTTCCGGCACCGACCTGCACATGCTGATCGCCGAGTTGGTGGGCGCCACCCCCGGCTCGCCCCTGGTCTGCGTGGATGTCGAGCCGGAAGAGACCGGCAGCGGCGTCCCCGCCGCCCTCAGCGGGCGGCACTTTGGCGCCAACGCCGCCTTGGGCGCGCCGGTGCTCGAAGGCCATGCGGTGGGCAAGGAATCGCGCCGGTTCGTGGCCATCCGCTGCCGAGCCGCCGATGGGACCCTTCGTCCTTCGAGCGAAATCGAAGCCGAGCTGGACGCCATTGGCCGCGAAGTGACCGGCGACGGCGGCCGCGTACTGCTGGCGGTGTCCGACGTCTCCAAGACCGGCCTGATCTCGCCCGGCCTGGACACGGTGCTGGCCTTCAAACAGCGCTTCGGCGCCGCGGTCGAGATCCTGATCGACGCCTGCCAGTTCCGTCTGTCGCCGGAAAGCCTGAACGCCTATTTGGGTCACGGCTTTCTGGTCGCGGTGACGGGGTCCAAATTTCTGACTGGACCCAGCTTCTCCGGCGGGGTGTTCGTGCCGCCCGAGGTGGCCGAACGCTTGCGCGGTCGCCTTATTCCGTCGGGCCTGCGCGCCTATTCAGCCCGCGGCGAGTGGCCCCAGGGCTGGGTCGGGGGCGCGGCCATGACCGAGACGGTCAATATCGGCCTGTTGTTGCGCTGGGAGGCGGCGATCAGCGAACTGGCGGCCTTCCGCGCCCTGCCGGTCGACGCCGTGGACGCCTTCGCCCGCCGCTTCGCCGATGCGGCCAAGGGCTGGATCGACAGCCACAGCCTGTTCGAGTCGCTCGAAGTTCGCACCCTGGATCGCGCCGCCGTAAGTGGCCGGAGCGCGGGCTGGGATGTGACGCCGACCATCTTCCCCTTCCTGCTGCGTCATGCCGAGGGCGGCCGCGGCGGCTATCTGAGCCTGGCGGCCACCCAGGATGTCTATCGCGGTTTGTGCGCCGAGCCCTTCCCACCGCGTTCCGGCGCGGTGCGCGCGCGCCTCGGCCAACCGGTCAGGTGCGGCGTCCGTGACGATCGCCCGATCAGCGCGCTGCGCCTGTGCAACAGCGCCCGGCTGATGGTCGAGGCGGTGAGCGGCGGCGAGGCCGCGGCGCAGGGCGTGATCGACCGCGCCCTGGCCGTGCTCGATCGCACCGCCGAACTGACCCAGCGTCTGTCGGCCAGCGGCCGGCTCTGAGCCGCTCCGAGAGCGGTTTTCCACCTGCAAACCGCTCTGGACTTTAGATTCGATCACCGTGATCTAGGGCAAAATCAGGTTGATCCAATATAAATTCCGCTCATCCCGGCGAAGGCCGGGATCGAGATGACAAAGCTCAGGTTAAACGACAATAATCCGCCCGAAATAAACACACCCTTGCGCCATAGGATCTGGATCCAGGCCTTCGCCGGGATGAGCGGCTTTCGGGTTGGCTCTATTTATCTTGCCTAGACTGCGAACTCCTCCGCTTCAGAGCCCCGCCCTGCGCCGCAGCATGGTCTGAAAGGCGTCGAACACCTTGCGCATCTGGGGTTTCTTGTAGGCGAACAGATCCGGCGGATCCATGTCGTGGACGATCATGGCCACATCGACCTCGAAGATCAGCAGTTCCCCGTCTCGCGTTTCTCCGCTGTCGATACCGAAATAGTCGAGCCCCAGGCGCTCGTGCAGGGCCTGGAACGCCGCTTGGTGGCGGACGGCGAAGTCCTGGTCGAAGCCGGCCATGAAGCGGGCCTCTTCGTCGCGGTTGGCAGGATTTTCCAGCATGTCGGCATTGAGATAGTGGACCATCCAGCGCGGTGAAACGGCCATGTGGCAGACGAAGGGCCGCCCCTCGATGACCACGATCCGGTGCTTGCGGAATAGTCCGTCCGGCCCGGAATAGTCGATGAAGGGCGAAACATAGAACCGCTCGGCCGTCTGTTCGGCCAGATAGGCGGTCAACGCCTGAGCGTCGTCCAATTTGAGCAGGCCGGTTCCGGCATGGGAGCCGATCGGCCGGGCGATGACGGGAAAGTCCGCGCCGTTCAGGATGTGGGCCGGGGCGAGGGCGCCGGCGCCCAGCGCGCTCATCTGCGCCCGGTTCAGGCGCGCGGCCGCGGGCGCCAGGATATTGGGCGCGTCCTTAAGCAGGGCGCAGACCCCGTCGCGGGTCAGCTCGGCGATCCGGCCGGGCGCGCCATTCAGCAGCGGTCGCGGCCAGGCGGCCAGGAAGGGCGCCAGACCCTCCAGCACGGGCCGATTGGCCTCGGATTCGCCGATGGCCAGAAAGGCGACATCATGCTCGGGCAGGGGCGTGGCCACGGCGCCCGCCTCGTCGACATAGAGGCTGATCAGTTCGATCTCGGCGCCTTCGAGCAGGAAGTCGATCGGCGTGTTGGCCATCATGTCGCCGGCCGCCATCAGGCTCAGCACGCGCAGTTCAGGCGCGCCCGAGGCGGCGGGACGACGATAGAGGCGTTGCAGGCCCAGGGCCTGGGCCTGGATGGCCAGGCCGTTCTCGATCTGGCTGTTGAGCAGCAGCATGGTCGCCAAGTCCATCAAGGCGGCGGCGTCGGGCGGAAGACCGCTGGCCCGCTCGACCAGGCGGTCCCACAGGGGCTGAGGGTCAACGCCTTCGAAGGCCTGACGGGCCAAGGCGGCAAGGCCGATGCAGGCGAGCGGTTCGGGAGGGTCTAGCCTGTGGTCGGTCATGCGGCGTCCGCCTGGGCTGCGCGACGGCCGAATTCGAGGGTCTGTTCGACCAGGGTGTCGATCTCGGCCTCAGTGGTGCGGTGGTTGAACAGGGCGGCGCGGATGGCCGCGCGGCCATCGACCCGGGTCAGGGAAGGCGCGACGGCGCCCGCTTCCTGCAAATCGGCGACGATGATCGGATTGACCCGATCGGGGTCGGCGCAGCGGTAGCTGAAACAGACGATGTTGAGCTGCACCGGCGCCAGCAGCTCCAGGTCCGGGCTCGCGGCGATGCGTCGGCCCAGCGCCTGGGCCAGATCGCAGCCCTGGTCGATGGCCGCCCCGATCGCGGCAGCGCCCAGGACCCGCAGGGTGAACCAGGCCTTCAGCGCGCGAAAGCCTCGCGACAGGTCGGGCCCGGTGTCGCAAGGCCACCAGGCCCCGGCGGCCATGCCCCGGGTTTCACGCGCCAGATAGGCGGGAACCTGGGAGAAGGTCGCATAGCTTTCGGCCTCGTCGCGCACCAGCACAAAGCCGGCGTCGTAGGGAACCTGTCCCCATTTGTGAAAGTCGAAGGCCAGGGAGTCGGCGCGCTCGATCCCCTTGAGGCGGGGCGCGATGCGGGGCGACAGCACGCCCAGCGCCCCATAGGCGCCGTCGATATGAAACCATAGGCCCTCGGCGGCGGCCAGAGTCGCCAGGGCGTCGAGATCGTCGACGGCCCCCACATCCACCGTGCCGGCGTTGCCGACGATCAGGAACGGGGTGAGGCCGGCGGCGCGGTCCTGCGCGATCGCCGCCCGCATGGCGGCGGGGTCGACCCGGTGGTGGTGGTCGATCTCGATCAGGCGCAGGCCGTCTGTGCCCAGGCCCGCCATTTCCATGGCACGGGCGACGCAGGCATGGGCGCCTGGTGAGGTGTAGGCCATCAGCCGCGCGCCGTCGGCCGCCAGGCCCGTTCGGCGTATGCCGGCGCCCAGGGCGCGGGAGCGGGCCAGGAGCACGCCGATGAAATTGGCCATGGAGGCGCCGGTGACGAACTGGCCGCCGGCGGTGCTCGGAAAGCCGATCAGCTCGCGCATCCATCCGGCGACCTCGCGCTCGACGGCGATCGGGACGTGGTCGCGGCCGCCGAGATTGGCGTTGAGGCCAGCGGCCAGCATCTCGGCCAGCATGCCGACGGGCGTTCCGGCGCCCTGGACCCAGCCCATGAAACCCGGGTGCAGATTGCCGCCGGCATAGGGCAGGATGAGGTCGAGAAAGTCCTGGTGGACGAGCGCCAACGGCGTCGGCTCGATCGGGGCCGAGGTCTGAAAGCGGTCACGCACAGGCTGCGGGATCGGGCGCCAGACCGGCTGCTCGCGCAGGCTTTGCAGGTGGTCGAACAGGTCGTCCAGCATGCGGTGGCCCTGGGCTCGCACAGCGTCCCAATCGGCTGGATCCAAACTCGTGCTCAAGGCGGCCTCCTGATACTTGGCGGCCATTAGACCCTTCGCGCCGCCGGATTCCAGTGGCGGCCTGTGTGGTTAATCCCGGATGAAGGCCTTCAGGCCCTGCGGGTCAACCGCCAAGCCGCCAGGCAGCCCAGCACGGCGAGCGGCGTAAAGCCTGCGAACAGCCAAAACCCGCCGGCCATGGCCCGATCGGTCGTGATGCCGCCGCCAAAGCCGAACAGATTGGCCACGGCGCCGGCTGCGGCGGCGCCAGCGGCCGTGCCGATCATCTGGGTGGTCGGCACCGACGACGAGGCCAGGGCCCGTTCGCCGTCTTCAGCGGCGCTCGCCACCCGATGGGTGGTGAAGGACCAGCAGAGGCCGAACCCCGCGCCCTGGATCGCGCCGCAGGCGGCGATCTCGATCAGGTCGCCATGAGGAATCGCCAGGGCCAGGCCCGCGACGCTGAGGGTTACCAATAGGGCGCCGGCGCGGATGGCCAGGGCCGATTTGGCGCTCGAGGCGACCAGCAGAGCCGCCGCGGTCCAGGCGAAGGCTTCGCAGCCCAGAACATAGCCGGCGGCGACAGGACTGGCGCCATGGAGGACCTGAAACAGGGCCGGCCCGTAGACCGTGAAGCTGACCGTGGCCGCGGCGAGGCAGAAGACCATGGCCAGGCCGGCCCCGATGGGGCCACGCGGATCGGCGGTGGCGCGGGGCAGCAGGGCGACGGGCGCGCGGGCGTCGATCCTCAGGAACAGCGCCATCAAACCCAGACCGACCAGACCCAGGACCATGGCCGAGCTTACGCCGCCGGTCATGCCGGCGGCGGCGATGGCGATGATCCCCGCGCCGAGCACGGTGACCTGCAACAGGGGCGGCGGGGACGTCTCCGCGGCCGTGGGGACGGTTTCCCGGTCGATCAGCAACGCGACGGCCGCGACATAAGCCAGGCTCTGGAGCCCGAACAGCCAAAAGGCTCCGCGCCAAAAGCCGGCCTGGGCGAACAGGCCGCCGATCAAGGGGCTGAGCAGGGTGGCCACGCCCCAGACGCCGGAGAGGCCGCCCAGGGCCCGGGTCCACAGGCGTTGAGGAAACAGCCGGGTCACCGCCACATAGCCGAGACCGGCGATCCAGCCGCCGCCGACGCCCTGCATCAAGCGCCCGAGCAGAAAGACCACGATTCCGGGGGACAGGGCGCTGACCACGCAACCCACCGCATAGGTTCCGCCGCCCAGGGCCAGGGCGCGGCGCAGGCCCAGCCTCAGGGACAGGCGACCGGCGGTGGCCCCCGCCAGGATCGAGCCCAGCAGAAAGCCCGCCACGGTCCAGCCGAACCAGGCATAGCCGCCGATATCGCGGGCGACGCTGGGCATGATGGTGGCGGTCATCAGGGTGTCGGCGGCGTTGAGCCAGGTTCCGGCGCAGATCAAGGCGTAGCGGGGCGCCCGCCCGCCGCTGAGCAACTCACGCCAGGAGGCGGGGGTCAGGACCTCGACCGCGGACATTTGACAACCAATTTATTGCTATTTTTCTTGTCATAGACCGCGACCCGGCATTTAACAATGTCGATGTTGCTGAAACTGGGCGCCATGGCCTCCACCTCTGAACAGATCCTGTTCCACCTCAAGACCCGAGGCGCGGCCCAAACCGGCGAGATCGCCGAGCGCTTCGGCCTGAGCCGGCAGGGCGCGCGCCAGCAGCTGGAGAAACTGGCCGTCGAAGGGCTGGTCGAATTCGAGGAGGAGCGAGCCGGGGTCGGCCGCCCACACCGCCTATGGTCGCTCAGCGCCAGCGGCCACGGCCGGTTTCCCGACACCCATGCGCAGCTGTCTCTGGAACTGCTCGACGCCGTGCGGGAGGAGTTCGGCGAGGCGGGGCTCGATCGCCTGATCGCCCGCCGCGAACACGTCAGCCTCACGCTCTACCGTCAGGCCCTGGACGGCGCCGTCGGCCTCGCCGAGCGGGTGGGGCGCCTGGCTCGGACGCGCGCCGCCGAGGGCTATATGGCCGAGTGCCGGGTTGAGGACGGGGATCTGATCCTGGTCGAAAATCACTGCCCGGTGTGCGCCGCGGCCCAGGTCTGCCAGGGGCTGTGCCGTTCCGAACTGGAGCTGTTCCGCCAGGTGCTGGGAGCGGACTGCGAGGTCGAGCGGATCGACCATATCCTGGCGGGCGCCCGGCGCTGCGCCTACCGAATTCGGTCCAGTCTGGAGGCTTCCGCCGACAGCTAGAGCATGATGAAATCAGGTTGAGCCAATATAAACTCCGCTCATCCCGGCGAAGGCCCATAGGCGCTAAGTTAGGCCGGGGCGGTCGAACCTCCCTCTCCCTTCGGGCGAGGTGTTTCTTGGTCAGGCTCCTAACTTAGCGCCTATGGGCGCAGGCCGGGACGAGCGGTTTGTGGTTTGGCTTCAATTCATCCCGCCCTAGAACCTTACGGTCGCGGCCAGGCGCATGGACAGGTCGCTCAGGCCCCTCACATTCTCGGCGTCGGCCCGATAGTCCAGACCGCTGCTGACATCGACCCGGCCGCGCAGGAGGGTGGCGTAGCCCAGGGACAGGTCGGTCTCGTCGCCATTGGGCCTCAAGCCGAAGCGCGAGAAGCTGGTGGCCGCGTAGCCATCGGAGTCGACGGTCGTCTGGGCCAGCTCCGCCCAGCCGGCGACCACCTTCAGCGGTTTGCGTAGGGTCAGGGTCAGCCGGTCGCCAGGTCTGAAGGCGTCGGCCTGGAGCAGCGATACGCCGTAGCCGCGCGACGTGAGCGACGAGACCTGGCCGATCACCCCGCCGCCGAACGCCGCGCTGGTGCGCGAGACGGTGGCGTCGACCATCAGGCTGCGGCCCTGGCCAAGATAGAGGCTGGTGCTGACGCCGATGGCGGCGCTGCGGTGGCTGGCGCCAAGGCTCAGGGGGCTGTTCTGGCTATAGATCGAGCCCAGAAGCGCGTTGTGCTCGGACAGGCTGGAGACGGTGAAGCCGGCGCTCCAGCGCGGGGTCAAGGTCACGCTGAGACCCGCGGCCATGGCCGAGGCGGAGGTGCGCAGGCCGCCTTGGTCAAGGTTCATGTCGTCGGCGGAAAGCGACTGGGTGAAGGACGCGGCCAGGCGGGATCGCCCGCCGATATTGGCCCCGAAGGCGCCGAAATAGCCTCCCTGGGCCAGGTTCATCAGGGCGCTGGAGATCCCCAGCGACTGCACCTGATAGGAGGCCGCGCCGCCCGCGCCCCAGAGGGCGTTGGCGAAGGCGACGCCAGAGCCGAGACCGCGACCGACCGCGCCCAGGTTCCCCTTGGCGTCGGTCAGGGCCAGGTAGAAGACGCCGGTGTCGCGTGGGCCGATGGTTCTGGCGGCGAGACTGCGCGCCTGATCGTCGGCCAGGCCGCCGGTGTCGAAGGAGAAGTCAGATGCGGCCATCACCAGATCGCCGCCGCCGGCCAGGTGGGTGGCGCCGGTCTTCACCGGGGCTGAGACCGAGGTGGCGACGACAGTGGAATAGGCGGTCGTGCTGCTGACCAGTTTCGAAAGGTTGACGCTGAAATTGCGCTGGAAGGAGTCGAACGCCGTATAGTTCGACAGGCTGGAGCGGATCGACGAAAGCTGTCCCAGGGCGCCGCCGGTGATCAGGGCTCCGGTCACCTGGCTGACCGGGATCGACTTGCCGCCCACGCCGGATACGGACAGGGTTCCGATCGGCTGGAAGGCCTTGGTCAGGTTGAGCTCGCCCTGGCCGAAGATCGTGTCCACGCCGGCCGCCCCCAGATCGGTCGCCGTGCTGAACAGGACGGCGGTGGCGGTGCCATTGCGCGCCAGCACCGGCCAGGTCGCTTCGAGAAGCGCGACGGAGCCGGCCACCATGGGCGCGGCCATCGAGGTGCCGCTCCAATAGGCGTAGGCTCCGGCGCCGTACTGGACGCCCGGAGCGATAATGTTCTCGCCCGGCGCCATCAGCCACAGGGAAGCATAGGACACGCGGGTCCAGCCGGCGACGGCGACGCCCGTGCCTGGCCGGTTGCTGAAGCTGGAGACGAAGTTGTTGGCGGCCAGGGAGCCGACGAACACGATGCGCGACAGGGTCGCGGCGGACAGCCCCTCGGTATAATAGCCGCCATTGAGGTTGGTGCTGGCGTTGCCGCCGGCCCAGACGATCACGGCCCCCTTGCCGGCCGCATAGTTCATCGCGGTCACCACGGCGGTGGTGGGAACATAGGTCAGGCTGAGATTGATGACCTTGGCGCCAGAGTTGACGGCCTTGGTGATGCCGTTGGCGACGTCGGCGTCAGTGCCGGAGCCGCTGGCGTCGAGCACTTTTTCCGACAGGACGCCGGCGGCCGGGGCGACGCCCGACATGAGGTCGTTGGCGTTGAATTGCCCAGCGGCGATCGACGCGGTGGAGGTGCCGTGGCCGTTATCGTCGGCGAATCCGCTGGAACAGGCGAAGGACACCGCCGCGCACGCCGACAGGCTCGACACCCGGCCGCTGATTTCCGGATTGCCGGCCACGACCCCGGTGTCGACCAGGGCGATCAACACCCCGGCGCCGCCATTGGCCTGGGTCTCGATGGCGCTGGTGTCGCCGATGCGGGCAAGCCAGGCGGACGAATAGTCGATGGATTGCGCTAGCGCAGGGCTGGCCAGCGCCAGAATCGAGAGCGAGGCGCCCGCAAACAGCGTCCTGAGCATCGCACTTCCCCATCAGCCCGTGGTCTGCAATCCGACCAATTCTAGATCTAGCGTGACTGGGTTAAGTAGCCCTTTAATTGACGCAGGCGCCAATAAATAGGTTTTGTGCGGGCGTATCTTTGGATCCTGCAAGCTTGGCTGCTCAAACGGCGGACTTGCTGTTAACTCTATTGACTTGTCGCCGGCCAGCTTAGCGGCGGGGGGTTGTCGCAATCAAGGCGTCGCGCGACAGCCCAGCTGTAGAATATCTAGGCGAGGGCGTGCGACCAGAAACAGGGCGTAGCGATCGCCCCGGTCGCCGCCGCGCCCGCGGGCCAGGCCGCCCAGGGGGCTGACCACGGCGAAACAGGCTCTGAGCCTGGGGGCGCTCAGGCGTCGGTCGAGGTCGACGACCAGGCCTGGCCGGGACAGGTCGGCCTGATCCTCGGCTTTGCCCCCCATGGCCTTGTCCCCCATGGCGTAGCGCTCGCGCTCGTTCAGTTGCACGACCGGCGCCTGGATCGCCGGTTGGGCTGAAAGCTGGGCGGTGACCCCATAGCTGACGGCGCCGACCCAACTGGCCCCGCTGGCCCGGCGCCTGGCCTCGATCTCGGCGGCGAAGCCGGGCCAGCCCCGCACCTCGGCCGAGGGATCCCCTCGCACAGGCAGGTCCGTCGCCGGCAGGGCCAGATGACCCAGGACCAGCGCCGCCAGACCGAGGCCGAAGGGCGCGGCCAGGCCTCGCGCCGCCCTCCAGGCGCGGCCGATGGGCGCCGTCGCCGCGGCCGCCGCGGCGACGGCGAGGCCTGGATAGAGGGGCGCTGGCCAGTGGGCCTGGACCCGGTCGTGCAAGGCGTGCAGCACCAGATAGGCCGCGAAGGGCGCCGCCGTGGCCAGGACCAGGCTGAGGTCCACGCCTTGGCCGCGGCCCGCACGGGGGCGCCATCGCGGCAGGGCGCGCAGAACGAATACGGCGATGAAGGGATTGAGCAGCAGAAACTGGCCGACGACCAGTTCCAGGACAAATTGCGGCGCCAGCCGACCGGGGGCCGCGCGGCCGAACTGTTTGATGAACGAGACCCAGTGATGCTCGGCGTTCCAGGCGATATTGACGGAGAAGATCGCCGCCGCGATCAGGACCGCGATCCAGGGCCAGGGCTTGCGCAACGCCGCCAGGCCGCCGGGTTGCAAGGCCAGCCAGAGCACCACGCCCGGCGCGAGGAACAGCGCCGAATATTTCGACAGGCAGGCCAGACCCGCCGCCGCCCCCGCCGCCGCCCACCAGGCGGGCGCCCACCGGTCGGGGATGCCTGCGCCGCCAGTCCTGGCCAAACACCAAAGGGTCAGCGTCCAGAAGGGGACCGAGGCCGCGTCGGGGATGGCCAAAAGGCCGCCGGCGCCGATCAGGATCGTGGCGTTGCACCAGACCGCCGCCCGTTCGGCGGCCTTGGCCTCGCAGCCCAGCCGTCCGGCGAGGTCAAAGACCAGCAGGCTGGTGAACAGGCAGGACAGGCAGGGGATCAGGCGGACCCCCAGCGGCGTGTCGCCCGCGATCGCCATGCCAGCATGGATCCACCAGGCGATCATCGGCGGATGATCGAAATAGCCCAGCTGGGGATGCAGGGCCCACAGCCGGTAATAGGCCTCGTCCTCGGTCAGCGGGATGACGGCCGCCGTCCACAGGCGAAACAGGGTCACCGCGCCCAGGATCAGCCAAAGCTCAAGAGAGGGCGGCCCCCGCCGAAGGGCGATGGCTGGGGTCACGTGAGCAAGGTCGGCCAGGGGTGGGCGCCGGGGTCCAGCCGGTCGAACGCCACGTCGAGCATGTAGCCGGCGACGATCTGTTCGTTGAACATCGCATAGTAGCGGGCGCGGCCGGCGGCGGCGATGCGCATCCGTCGCTGCGGGTCGGCGACCAGTCCGATGACGGCCTCGGCCAGGGTCTCGAGGCTGTCGAAGAACACCATTTCATCGTCGGAAAACAGGCTGTCATAGCCGGTGGCGCGGGCGATCAGGATCGCTTGGCCATTGCCGCACATGTGGGCCAGCCGGTCGGACGAATAGAGCAGATTATCGTCCCGCCGGCTGATGTTAAGGCCGAGGGCCGCCGATTCCAGGCCGGTCTGATAGGCGGCGCCGGCTAGATGCGGCGCGCCGGCGATCCCCGGCGCCAGATAGCGGACCTTGGGCGCGAGGACGGACAGGCGGCCCATGAAATCGTCCATGTTCCACTCGGCGCCGCACACCTCGCGCAGCGGCCGACCCGGATGTCCGCAAGCATAGAACAGGTCATAGGGCAGGGCGGCGATCTCGTGGCAACGGCCGCGTTCGATGGAGTAGTCCACCGGATTGGGCAGAAAGCCCAGGCGCATGCCTGGCCGTCTGAGCGGGGCCAGCGCTTCGCCGGCGGTGGAGACCAGGGTGGCGTCGACCACCTCGACCTTGCTCAGAATCCGCCGGACATTGTCCGGCTCGAACATCGGGTCGACGTTCCACTGCAGAATCCGGACATTGGGAAGATCGGCGCGGATCTCGGCGATGGTCTCGGCGGTGATGACGTCCGCCTGGCCGAAGAAGATCGCTTCAGGCCCCATCTGCCGGCAAAAAGTCCGCAAGGTGCGATTGGCCGCGCCGCGCCCGCCCAGTTTGTTGCGGCCGAACAGCGATCCCGCGCGGGCGGCGTCGCGGTCAGAGAAATTGACCACCTGATGCCCGTTGCGGGTCAGGCCATTGGAGATCTTGTGCTCGACGCTGTGCTGGAACGCGCCCTTGGCGCGCAGGCTGAAATTACCAACGTGGAGGATTCGGGCCATGCCTGCCGCCTTGCGCCGTCCCTAAGACGTCGGCGGGGTGTAGAAGAGGCCCGGCCCAAGCTCAAGCGCGCAGGCTGAAGCTTGGGGCGACCGTACGGAAGCGGGCCAAGCCTCGCGGCCTGACCCTCACCGTCTTATCGATATGAATACGACCCTGTTGTGGGTCGCTAACGCATGGGGCGCCAAACAGGCGGCCCGACCCATCCAACCGAGGCCAAATCAGGCCTCGACGGGAGCGCCCTGGAGCCAGACCAAGGATTCAGACCGCAAGGTCCGCTCTTGCTGGCTCCAACTCGGGCCATTGACCTGTTCAGGTCGCGATCAGGCGCCTTGGAACTTCAGCGGAACGCGGATGGTGCCGGTCTTGGAGCCGATGGGCAGGAACGACGCCACGCACAGGGCGGCCTTGTCGAAGCCCTTACCGGCGGCGCTGTTTTCCACGACCTTGCAGTCGGACAGCTTGCCGGCGGCCGCCGAACATTCCAGCACGACGCTGGCGGTGTCGGACGCCGAGGCGAACTTGTCGACGCAGGCGCTCATGTGCTCTGCGAACCCGCCGTCGGCGAGTGAGCTACCAGCGATAATAAAGCTGCCGAGAATGCCCCCGGCGAGCGCGATTGACTTCTTCATCCGCTTCTCCTTTGTACTAGACGGTGAGTGGAATTTGCCAGATGAAAGTTAAAAATGTCCTGAGTAACGCCAGTATCTAAGTTAATGTTCAGGCAACCATAAGTTCAGAAAATTGAGCCTCAGGTCACTCTATAGACTCCTTGGGAGGCCGTTTCCGAGGCCGCAAAACAAACTAAGTTTCGTCCTATAGTTAGGAAACGTTAGTAATCTTCGCCGATGATACCCCCTCATAGCTATACGGCTGCAGGGATCGAGCGGGGTTTGATATGAAGGGCTTTCGGCTTTCGGACGTGCCGATGATCGTCAAGATCGGCTTCGCTCCGGCCATTGCGCTGTTTATGTTCGTCGCGATGGCGCTGGGCAGCATCGTCGTGCAACAGGGATCGTCGCGTGAACTGAAGCAGGTGGTGCAGGTGGATATGCCCGCCTCCATGCGTCTGCAGGAGATCTCGCGCCGGATCGCAGCGGCCCATGGTCAGCTGTACATGATCATGACCCACCAGGCGGGCGGCATCGACAAGAACAAGGTCGACGGCCAGATGAAAGACCTCCTGACCGAGTTCGACGCGATCAGCGGCGAGGTCAAGGCGGTCAAGTCACAGGAACCCGCCTCGCAAAAGCCGGTGTTCGACAAGCTGCTCAAGCAACTGGACGACACGCGCAGCGCGGTGGACGTGGTCGGCGGCATGGTGTCGGCCGACTTCCAGACCGCCGCCGGGTTCGTGGCGCCGTTCGAAGACAGCTACAACCAGATGACCACCACCCTGGACCAGGCCGACAAGTTCGCCGAGGCCCAGACCAACCAGCGCGCCGATCAGACGGCCAAGAATTCGCAGACCGCGATCCTGGCCACCATCGTCGTCGGGGCTTTGACCCTCGCGGTGGTCGGCTTGATTTCGATCATCACCGTCCTGACGACCCGCCGGTCGATCGATCAGATCGCCAAGGCGACCGAGACCCTGGCCGCCGGGGACAATTCGGTCGACCTCGACCGGATGGTGCGCAAGGACGAACTGGGCGCCGTGGTCAAGTCGCTGATGGTCTTCCGCGGCAACCAGCTGCACTTGGAAGAGTTGCGCGCCGAGCAGGAAGCCGCCCGGGCTTCGACCGAACACGAACGCCAGGCCAAAGAACAGGCCGCCGCCACCGCCGCTCGCGAACAGGCCGTCGTGGTCTCCAACCTGGCCACCGGCCTGGACCGGCTGGCCTCGGGCGACATGACCTTCCGTATCGACGCGGAATTCCCGGGCGAATACCGCAAGCTGCGCGACGACTTCAACGCCGCCATCACCCAGCTGGAAGACGCATTGCGGGTCATCTATGACGGCACGACCGGCATTCAGAGCGGCTCGGGCGAAATCAGCCAGGCCGCCGACGATCTGTCGCGCCGGACCGAGCAACAGGCCGCCGCCCTGGAACAGACCGCCGCGGCGCTCGACGAGATCACCGCCACGGTGCGCAAGACCGCCGACGGGGCCACCCATGCCCGTGAAGTGGTCGGCAGCGCCAAGACCGACGCGGTCCGCTCCGGCGAGATCGTCAACGGTGCGGTAGCGGCGATGAACGAGATCGAAGGCTCTTCCAAGAAGATCAGCCAGATCATCGGCGTGATCGACGAGATCGCCTTCCAGACCAACCTTCTGGCCTTAAACGCCGGGGTGGAAGCGGCCCGGGCCGGCGAGGCGGGCCGCGGCTTCGCCGTGGTGGCGCAGGAAGTGCGGGCCCTGGCCCAGCGGTCCGCCGAGGCCGCCAAGGAGATCAAGTCGCTGATCACCGCGTCTTCCAATCAGGTCGACCAGGGCGTTCAACTGGTCGGCCAGACGGGCAAGGCGCTGGAACGCATCGTCTCGCAGGTCGCCGAGATCAATACTGTGGTGGCCGAGATCGCCGCGTCGGCTCAGGAGCAATCCACCGGCCTGGCCCAGGTCAACACCGCCATCAACCAGATGGATCAGGTCACGCAGCAGAACGCGGCCATGGTCGAGGAATCGACCGCGGCCAGCCATTCGCTGCAGCATGAAGCCAATGATCTGGTCCGCCTGCTTGGTCGCTTCCAGCTGAGCAATTCGGGCGCGGCGGTCACCCGCGGTCGTCCATCGGCCCCTTCGGCCTCGCCGGCTCCATCCGCCGCGCCGCGCCGTGGTGAACGGGTGCTGCAGGCCATGGGCGGCGGCCGAGGCGGCGGCGCCGCTGCGGCCCAGCTGCAGCAGAGCCTGGATAATAGCTGGGAAGAGTTCTAAGCCCGGTCAGAACACTACGATTACAGCCTTGAGGGGCTCGGACCTTGCCGGTTCGGGTCCCTCTTCTGTTTGTCCGTACTTTGCAATCCGCGCGCGCGGCCCTAGATACGGGCCCGCCCGGACGCTCCGGAGCCTTGGGATCCGCGTTTGAAACAGATCGACCTGTCGACTGCCGGCGGCCGCCTGGCCGCCTATGTCGACTACAATCTGAGCGACCATGCGTTTCTGCGCCTGCGGTTCCAGAACGCCCATTGGCTGGGCGACAGGCTGGTGCGCACCAACCAGCCCTGGCCGTTCCAGCTGAAGCGATGGCGCGACAAGGGCGTGCGCACGGTGATCAACCTGCGCGGCGGGTTCGACGCCACCTTCTACGCCCTGGAGCGCGACGCCTGCGCCAGGCTGGGCCTCACTCTGGTGGACTTCACCGTCCGCTCGCGCGAGGCGCCCAGCCGCGAACAGATCCTGGGCGCGCGCGACCTGTTCGCGCGGATCGAATATCCGGCCCTGATGCACTGCAAGTCGGGGGCCGACCGGGCCAGCCTGATGAGCGTGCTCTATGCCCACTTCCAGCTGGGCCAGCCGATCGAGCAGGCTATCGAACAGCTCGGCCTGCGCTATCTGCACTTGAAATCCAGCCGCACCGGCGTGCTCGATCGCGTGTTCACCACCTATCTGGAAGACATCGCGCCCACGGGAATCAGTTTCATCGACTGGGTCCAGAGCGACGCCTATGACGCCCCCGCTCTGACGCGGGCGTTTCATGCCGGATGGTGGGGGAACCTGCTGGCGGACAAGATTCTGCGGCGGGAGTAGGGGCGTCCCTGCTGCGCATCGCCGGGCGTCAGACTCATTCCAGCGGCCTTTGAGGCTGACTGCTGAGAGACCTCCTCATTGATCTCCGTCATCGCCGGGGCCCGTCCCGGCGAGCCATGCCGTGAAGCTCAAGCTATACCGAGCCTTCAGAATGAGTCCCACGCCCATAGCCTCGCCCGCGAGTTCACGGAATGGATGGCCGGCATGCGCCGGCCATGACGGGAAGAACACGCCCCCAACGGTCAAACTTAAAGGCCGTCGGACTCTGCAATGGCTCAGGGCCCGATGGGTCGGCACCTCAAATCCCTGGCCTGGAGCCGGCAGGTCGCCACTACGTGATTTTCAAGGTCCCGGAAGGTCCCATTCCAACCCTCGCCATCGCGCTCCAGCATGAAAAACCCGAACCGCTGGAAGGTCAGTCGCTGGGCGGTCAGGCCGTCGATGTCGCGGGTGGAGCTGCGCGGGCGCGTGAGGTCGGATTCCTCCGGCGAATCGCCGCCGGTGCCGGCCACCAGTTGGGCTGGGCGCGTTGAACCGAAGTCGTAGGCGGCGAAGTGGTGAACATGGCCAGAGACGATCATGTTGACCGCAGACAGGTCTCGGCCGCGCACCGCCGCCTGCAGGGTCTTGTCCAGGCTGATTTCGGCCGGACCGAGCGGTCCCAGGCGGGCGAAGGGGGTCACGGCCCAGACCGGGCGGTGGGTGACGATCCAGCCCGGCTCATGCGCCAGGGCCTGGCCAAAAGCGTTGAGTTGCCGGGTGACGCGGGCCACGTCGGCGGGCGGGGCCGCGCGATCGTCGGACTCGGCGCTGTCGATCAGATAGAGGTTCAATCCGCCGATATCGATCTTGAACGCCGCCGCCGTGGGCGGACAGACGCCAGTGTCGTCGCCGGCGTCCAGCAATCGCGTCCAACCCTGGCCGCCCCGAGAGCAGGCCTCGTGATTGCCGCGGGCGAAGACGAACGGGGCCACCGCCAGCAGCGGTTGGGCCGGATCGAAAAAATCGGCGCGCCAGCTGGCCCAGCTGTCGCCATGGGGACTGCCGGCGCAGCCCGCTCGACCCGCCGGGCAGGCGCTCTCGCGGTAGAAATAGTCGCCTACATGGATCACCAGGTCGGGCTTCAGCGCCGCGGCTCGCCGCGCCACTTCAGGGAAGGGCCAGGAGGCGGTGTTGTTGCAGTCCTGGATCTGGTCGCCCTTGATGCGGCAGCCGGTGTCGCCAAAGATCAGGATCCGTTTGGGCGGGGCGGTCATCAGGGGCAGGGTGCGGCCGTCGATCTCGGCCCGTTTGGCGCCGGCGGGAACCGTCAGCTGGCAACTGGCCGCCGGGAAGTCCGCGTCCGGCGCGGCGCGCAGGCTCATTGCGGTCGCCCGGCCGTCGATCGTCACCTCGGGACAGCGGCCCGACTCGGCCACCGCCCGCACCTGCTGACCGGCTCCGGTCAGCTCGACCCAAGCTGTGGCGAGGGCGGGTGTCTTGTCGGCCTGATCCATCGACGGCCCCGCGGCCGAGCCTTGAATCGTCAGCACAAGGGCCAAGGCCACCAGCATCGCCATTCGCATCGCCGCCTCGCCGACCGTTCCTACGCGGCCCTGCTTGATCAGATCGCCAATCAAAGCGAAAGGGCGCAAAAGCGAAAGCGCGCAAAACAAAAGGGCGACCCGTCGCCGGATCGCCCTTCGTTTGGCTCCTTCAGAGCTCGCGGCGCAGAAACCGGGCGTCGCGCCCCGTTTCGGCGGAAGCCACCGCGAAACTCCCCCTCACCCCAACGAGGCCGGCGAACCGGCCCCGCGAAGACATTGATCTCATTGTGACCCAGGCGCCGCGCGGCGCAACGGGCCTACACGTCGCAGGCGCGCTTAACCTTGCCCCTGTGGCCCTATGGGCACATCCAAATTTGGCCGAGCTGGACGCAGTTGGTCTTAAAAAACATCAAAAGGCCCCATTCCGGTCGCGGCGGCGCCGCATCCGGGCTCGATAAAACGAAGGTCGGCTGATCGGTCCAACCGCGGGTCCCGGTACCTGAACAGCCCCCCCAGCCCCCCTGGATCGGCGGCGCTGGTCAGTCGACACCCTCCCCCTCATCCCTGATCGGGCGTGCAGAGCGCTAAGCAGCCTCGCGTGGCTGAAGCCACGATTGATTTTGCTTTTTTGAAGCAAAATCAATGCTGCTAAGAGTCTCAAGTGTAAGCAAACCTGCAAAGGTTTGCTTAGTCGCGCTCGCGCCAGGCCTGCCAGTCGGCCTCCACCGCCTTGAGCATCCGATGGGCGGCGTCCTGCAGCCAATGTTTCGGCCGGGCCTTGAGGTCGGCGCGCACCGCCTTGCGGTCGCCGACCAGATGGATATTCGCCGTCTCGCGGCCCATGGCGGCCAGCAGACGCCGCTCGGCGCCCCGGGGCAACCGGGCCATTTCGATGGCCGAGGAATCGGCCGCCAGCCGCCGGATGACCCAGCCGTCCTGGATGGTCAGCCACGGATCCGGGCATCGATCGGGCCGGTCGACCACCTCCCGGTAAAACAATTCGGGCGCCAGAGGGCGGCCTTCCGCCCAGGCGCAGGCCGACGGGATGATCGGCTTGGCCTCGCGCACCACCACCCCGCCGCGCCAGTCCGCCACGGCCACCACCCGGCGCCGCCCCAGGCTGCCCAGTCCGGCCACCCGGTGGCGATAGACGATCTCCAATCCCCGCTCCGGCATGCGCTGGGCCAGGGCCTTCTGCAGTTTTTTGGTCACCCGGTAGCTCGGCTTGGCCAGGGCGTTCATCCGGGCGGCGAAGCGGGCCGGGTCGCGCAGGTCGGCGATGGCGATCTCACGCAGCCACGCGAAATCCTCGCCCAGTACGAAGGGGCGGCCGCCTGCGCTCAAGCCTTTGCGATAGCCCTTGAGGATCGCCTCGCCGATCAGGCCCGGATCGATGGCCAGGCCGCCGATCCGGGCCGCCAGGATGGCGCTGGCGGCCAACCGCACCAGATCCAGCGTATAGGGCAGCGGATGGGCCTCGTCATAGTCGTTGACGCCCCAGATCAGCCGCCCCTCCACATCGCGCCAGGTGCCGAAATTCTCGATATGCAGATCACCGACCGCCACCAGGCGCGGCGCGCCATCCAGTTCGGGGCACAGGCGCGGCCACTGTTGCATCCAGCGGTAAAAGGTGGCGCGAAAGAACTGGAACTGATCGTCGGCCATGCGCGCGTGCTTCAGTTTCAGATCCGATTTGACCAGATCGATCTGGGCGCCGAGCCAGGCCTCATAGTCGCTGGTCGCCTGGACGATATTGGGGAGGATATCGGGCGAATCGGTCATGCCGTCTCGCGCTCAGGATGAAGCATGCCTTAATTCTCCGCTTGGACGGGGTTAGTATGCGACGCCGCGCGCCCGTCTGGAAGCAGACGGCCGAAACAGGCTCGGATCGAGGACGCGCCTGTTTCAGCGAGGCTTGATTGTTTCTGATGGGACGTGTCCTTTGACGCCCGCCCATTCGGCTTGAGCAGGGCCGATGGAACGGGCCGCGATCGGTGGGGGCCGGTCGCATACGGGATTGGGATCGTCCCAGGGGGAGTTGTGATGTCCAATTCGCCGTTCGCCGCGACGCTTCGCGCCCTCGGTCTTCCTGCCGCCGCCAGACCGGCCCGGACCGCGGCGCTGAACTGGCGCTCGCCGCAGACGGCGGCCCTGGGTGTCACCCTGGCCTTCGTCGTGCTGCGCCTGATCGGCGCCTGCTATATCGGCCTGGGCACCGACGAATCCTACTCCATCGCCGTCGCCCGCGACCTGCACGCCTCCTATTTCGATCACCCGCCCGCGCACTATTGGATCGCCCATGCGGTAGAGCCGGTGTTCGGCGTAAGCCGCGCCGCGCGGACCCCCTTCATTCTGCTGTTCGGCGGCTCGTCCTGGCTGATGTTCGTGCTGACCCGGCGGCTGTTCGGCGATCAGGCCGGGTTCTGGGCCACGCTGGGGCTGAACCTGTCGGGCTTTTTCACGGTCGCCGCCGGCAGCTGGGTCTTGCCGGACGGGCCGCTGATCTTCGCCCAGTTGGCCGCCGCCGCCATTCTGGCGCGGATCTGGTTCGCCGAGGACGTCAGGCCGGTTCAGGCCCTGCTGGGCTGGGCCGCCGCCGGACTGTGCATCGGCGCGGCCGGCCTGTCGAAATACCAGGCGGCGCTCTTCGCCCTGGGCCTGGGCCTGTTCCTGCTGACCACGGCTCGCGGACGGCGGGAGTTGCGCCATCCCGGTCCCTATCTCGCCGCTGTCATCGCCCTGGCCGTGCTGTCGCCGGTGCTGTTGTGGAACGCCAATCACGGCTGGGTGTCGTTCGCCTTCCAGGCCGGCCGCGGCGCGCCCAAGCGCCTGCACCCGGAGGGGCCCCTGCTGGCCCTGGCGGGCCAGATGGGCGTCTTGCTGCCCTGGATCTTCGCGCCCCTGGTCGCCGCCGCGGTTTCGGCGATCCGCGCCGGGCCGGCCAATGATCGGCGCTGGCTGTGCCTGATGCTGGGCGCGCCGGCGATCGTGATCTTCACCCTGGCGCCCCTGATCGGCGCCCCGACCCTGCCCCACTGGCCCATGCCCGGCTGGCTGATGCTGTTCCCCCTGCTGGGCGAGCTTTTGGCGCGCGCCGCCATCACCAAGACCTGGCCGCGCACCTGGGCGGTGGCCAGCCTGCTGTTCGTGCTCTGCGTCGGCGTGCTGGCGGCCAACGACGCCGCCACCGGCTGGCTGGGCGCGCGCTTCCCGAAGGCCTTCCACCGGGGCGATCCCACCGCCGAGACCATCGAATGGACCCAGCTGCGGGACACCGTGGCCCAGTCGCCGATCCTGCATCAGCCGGGCGCATTCGTCGCCGCCCTGAAGTGGAACGAGGCCGGCAAGGTCGACCAGGCGGTCGGCGACATGGTTCCGGTGGCGGTGCTGTCTTCAGACCCACGCCAGTTCGGCTATCGCCACTCCACGCGCGCCCTGATCGGCCACGACGCCCTGATCGTTGGCCGGCTCGACACGGTCAACGGACGCATGGCCGATCTGGCCCCCTATTTCCGCTCCCTTCGCCCCCTGGCGCCGATTCGGGTCGGGCGCGGCGGGCGCGGCGAGATCACCCTGGGCCTGATCGAGGCGAGGGGGCTGCTCAAGCCCTACGACGCGGCTTCCAGCAGCGGCCATTAGTCCCCCTCGTCGCGAAACCGTCGCACCGGACGCGGATCTGTGGCATCTGTGGGTCAGGGGCCTTTCTCTGTCGCCCGCGCCGTCCCACATCAAGGACGAGACCGCGCCGTGACCCTTAGAGGATTTTGATTTGAATTCGCCTAATCCGGCGTTCCCGTCGGGCGCTTTGGCCGTTCGCGACAGCTTCATCGACAGCCTCACGGCCGCCGCTGTGTCCGACGCGCCCTATCGCCACTGGATCCTGTCCAACCTGTTTCCAGCCGGCACCGTGGCCGCATTGAGCGCCTTGCCGTTTCCAGTACCAGCCCTGGATGGGGTCTCCGGAGCGCGCGAACTGCACAACAACACCCGCCGCTATTTCGACCAGGACAACAATGCCCGTTATCCGGTTTGCGGGGCCATCGCCGAGGCGTTCCAGGACCCGGTCACCGTGGGCGCCATCTGCGACGCCACCGGCGCCTTGGTCGACGACTGCTATCTGCGGATCGAATACGCCCAGGACGCTGACGGCTTCTGGCTGCAGCCGCATACCGACCTGGGGGTCAAGAAACTGACCCTGCTCTACTATTTGGCCGATGCGCCGGATCAGGACGATCTGGGCACGGACATCTATGCCGACGCCAAGACCTGGACCAAGCGCTCGGCCTTCACGCCCAACACCGCCCTGGTTTTCGTGCCCTCGGACCATACCTGGCACGGCTTCGAGCCGCGGCCGATCAAGGGGGTGCGCAAATCGGTGATCGTCAACTATGTCACCGAGGATTGGCGCGCGCGCGAGCAGTTGGCCTATCCCGAGCGCGTGGTGCGGGCGTAGAGCAGGGCGCGCACCGCCTCGGCCGCGATCTGGGTGGCGTTGATCGGGCCGCCGGCGGGCGGCGCGGCAGGCTCGCCGGTGAAGCGCCGCACCAGCCCCTTGGCGATCAGCCCGTTCAGGAACGCGGCGTGGCGTCGCCCGCCATCGGGCCCGAACACTTCCACCGGATGCGGCGTGGCCAGGGCCTCGGAGATCATCGACACACTGTCGCTGGTCGCCACGATCCGGTCGGCCAGGGCCAGGATGCCGCGATAGGGGTTGTCGCCCTGCATGTCCCACAGGAAGGCGTCGGGATCGCCGGCCAGGGCCTGGGCGAACAGGGCGCGCGTCGCCTCGGGCGTCCGCCGCGATGGGGTCACGGCGATCGCCGCCCCGGTTTCGCGCCGCACCCTCTGCAGGTTCTCGATCAGCGCCGCCGCCTCATCGACCTCGAACGGGTGATGGCGTGTCGCCCCGCCCAGCAGCACTCCGATCAGCGGCTTGCCGGGCCGCGCCAGCCGCTCGCGCCAGGCCGCGGCGGCGATGGCCAGTTTGTCGGGTGTCAGGTCGTGCAGGGCGGTCGGCACGGACAGCACATTGGGGCCGCTGACCCGGTCGTGGTCCATGGCCACCACCAGGTCGAAGGCCGAAACCGAGGTCAGGGGGTTTTGCACGTGCACCGTGGCCGTGGCCCCGCGGCTGGCGCGCCGGATGGCGATCGACAGGGCGGTGGTGCGTCGGCCGCAGGTGACCAGAAGATCGGGCCAGGGCGGGGTGGGGCGGTCGCTGCCGGCGGCGAGCCCCAGCAGGGCGAACGGCGCCCAGGCGCCCGGCAAGGCGCGCCAGGGCAGGTTCAGATCGACCACCAGCTCGCGCGCCTCGCCCGCCACGGCCGTAGCCAGGCCCCGCGCCTGGGTGCGAAACCCCGCCTCGCCCGAGGTCATGTACCAAGCGTTCAAGCCGCCCATTCGTGTTTCCTGTCGCCCCCGGCTAGACTCGTCCTGGGGCGAGTCGGCGCGCGCGGCGCCATAGAAAGGGCGCCACCGCGTCGCACCAGGCTTGCGCGCATGGCGGCGGATCGCCAATTGGGTTGCGCCCAGGATCTCCAGACGGGCTCGGAAAGGATTGCATGTCCTATCTTGATATCGAAGCGCTGGACGCCACCCCGCTGCGGCGCGATCCCTATGATTACGTGATCTTGCCTGGCTTCGTGAAGTCCCGCGCCGCCCAGGCCATCGCCCGCGACTATCCCAGGATCGACAAGGCCGGCTCTTTCACTCTGGACGATGTTGCGGTCAGCGGCGCCCTGGCCGAGTTGATCGCCGAGATGGAGGGCGACGCGTTTCGCGCCGCCATCGAACGCAAGTTCGACCTGGATCTGTCCGGCCTGCCGACCATGTTCACCGTGCGCGGCATGTGCGGCGCCCATGACGGCCAGATCCACACCGATTCCAAGACCAAGGTGATCACCGTCCTGCTCTATCTCAACGACCAGGCCTGGGCCGAGGACGGCGGCCGGCTGAGGCTGCTGCGCAACGGCGAGGACCTCGACGCCGTGGCCGCCGAGGTTCCGCCGGATTTCGGCACGCTGCTGGTCTTCCGCCGGTCGGAGACCTCATGGCACGGCCACAAGCCCTTCGCGGGGCCCCGGCGCGTGGTGCAGATGAACTGGGTGACCTCCGACCGGGTCGCAGCCTGGCAACAGTTCCGCCATCGGGTTTCGGCGGCGGTCAAGCGGCTCTCGCCAGCCAAGGCGTGAGCGGCCTGCGGGACCCGGGGTCACCGGCACATTGGTGGGCGCCGCATGACGGATAGGTGACATAAGCGCGCGCTTTGTCCCTCAGGGGCGGGTTTGTTCCAGGAATGTGGCGAAGCGGCGATATGTTCGCCATACTTCCCTGGAAGTGAGGCTGGTATGAACGCCGAACCTTTGAACGCCGCCGCACCCAACATCCTGCTGGTGGATGACGACGCCGGCCTGCGCGAACAGATCTGCGCCTATCTCGCCCAGCATGGTTTTGTCGTCCATCTCGCCAAGGACGCCGCCGGGATCGACCCGATCCTGCGCGCGCAGCCGATCCGGCTGATCATTCTCGACGTGATGATGCCGGGCGAGGATGGGCTGGCGGCCTGCCGGCGGCTCAGCGACGCGGGCGGTCCGCCGATCATCATCATGAGCGCCATGGGTGATGAGGTCGATCGCATCGTCGGGCTGGAGCTGGGCGCCGACGACTATCTGCCCAAGCCCTGCAGCCCTCGCGAACTGGTGGCGCGCATCCGCTCGGTGCTGCGCCGGCGCGAGGATCGGCCCGAGCGCGGCCAGCCCGACTATGCCTACGAGTTCGCCGGCTATCGGCTGGACGTGCTGCGCCGCCAGCTGCTGGCGCCGAGCGGCGAGACCATCCTTTTGACCGAGGGCGAATTTTCGCTGCTGACCACGTTTCTGGACCGCCCCGGCCGGATCCTGGCGCGGGACGAATTGATCGAGCAGGCCAAGGGCGCCGATTCCGACATTTTCGACCGGGCGATCGACGTGCAGGTCAGCCGCCTGCGGCGTAAGCTGAGCGCGGGCAACGAGGCCGACATCATCCGCACCATGCGCGGGAGCGGCTACATGTTCAACGCCAAGGTCCGGCGGCCTTGACAGCATCCGCCGGGGCGGACGCCCCCGCCGCCCGGCGATCCATGCCGCTAGCCGGCCAGGTGGTGGCCCTGCTGGTCGCCGGCCTGGTGGTGGCGCAGCTGGTCAATCTGGCGCTGGTCTTGCTGCTGCCGCCGCCTCGTCCGGCGCTCTACCATCTCAACGAGGTGGCGGCCGCGCTGCAGGGGCGCTCGTTGCAGCCTCGGTTCGGCCGGATATTGTTGCGCGAACAGCAGGCGCGGCCGCCGCATGAGGAGCGCGGCATGATGCGTTCGCGCGAAGATCTGGCCGAGCTTCTGGGTGCGCCGCCGGAGCGGGTGCGGCTGGGGATGAACGGGCCGCCGATCTGGGCCGCGCCGTTCCGGGAGTTCGCGCCCATGGGCCACGGGCCACACGAGGGTTTCGGCAGGCCGCCTGGCGGGGGTCCGCCCGAGGGCGCGGGGCCGGGTGGGCCTGGACCTGGACCTGGACCTGAGGGGCCGCCGGCGGATGGAGGGCGACCGGGCGGTGCTTCTGACCATCCGCATACAGATCGCTTCGATTCACCATCGGGCGGGCGTCCCTTCCGGTTCGACCTCGGGCAGAGGCCGATCTTCGGCGATTTCGTCGCCGCCCTGCAGCAGCCCTCCGGCGCCTGGCTGGTGGTGCGGCCCCAGCCCGAACCCTTCCCCAACGGCTGGCAGTGGCGGATTATCCTGCGGTTCCTGGTCAGCGTGGTGGTGTTCGCGTCGCTCGGCTATATTTTCGCCCGCCGCATGACCGCGCCGATCACCGCCTTCGCCGCGGCGGCGGAGCGGCTGGGCCGTGATCCCCGCGGCCCGCCCATGACCCTGCGCGGGCCGGCCGAGCTGGGCGCCGCCGGCCGCGCTTTCAACGAGATGCAGGTGCGTATCAAGCGCTATGTCGAGGATCGCACGGCCATGGTCGGGGCCATTTCCCACGATCTGCGTACGCCTCTGACCCGAATCCGCTTCAAGGTCGAGGGCGCCGAGCCGACCCTGCGCGAGGCGGTGCTCGCCGACGTGACCCAGATGGAAGCGATGATCAGCGCCGTGTTGGTCTTCATCCGCGACGCCAATGCCCCGGCCAAGCGGGAGCGGCTGGACCTGCTGTCGCTTTTGGAATGCGAGGTTGACGGGGCGGCCCTGTCGGGGGCTGATGTCGCCATTCTGGACGCGGCCGCCGTCACGATCGTCGCCGACCCGATCGGTCTGCAGCGCCTGGTGGGCAACCTGATCGACAACGCGGTCAAGTACGGGGGCTCGGCCCGGGTCGGCCTGCGGGTGGAGGAAGGCGAGGCCGTGATCGAGGTGACGGACCAGGGGCCGGGCCTGCCGCCCGCCGAGATGGTGCGGGTGTTCGAGCCCTTTTACCGCGTCGATCCGTCCCGCAACCGCGACTCCGGCGGAATCGGCTTGGGCCTGGCTGTCGCCCGGTCGATCGCCCGGGCGCACGGCGGTGACCTGATGCTGGTCTCGCCTGGCAAGGGCCTGGTGGCGATGGTGCGGCTGCCCTTGCCGATAGGGTGAGCGGCGGCGACTTCGTTGGCGCGGGGCCGCCCTACATCCGCTCCGCCGTCTCGATCCCCAGCAGGTCCAGCGCGGTCTCCAACTGGCGCAGGACCACCGCCGCCAGGGCCAGGCGCGAGGCGCGGACGGGCGGTTCGGCGATCAGGATCGGGCAGGCGCTGTAGAACTTGGAAAAGCTCTGGGCCAGCCGGTAGGCGTGTTCGGCGATCAGGTTGGGGGCCTTGCGGTCATAGGCTTCGCGCACGGCGCCGTTGAAGGCGTCCAGCAGAAGGCCAAGCTCGCGCTCGGCCGGATCGACGATGGCGATCGCGCCGCCGGCGTCAAAGCCGCTGTCGCCCGCCTTGCGGAGCACCGATTTGATGCGCACGGCCTGATACAGCAGGTAGGGGCCGGTCTTGCCCTCGAAGCTGGTGAACCGGTCCAGGTCGAACACATAGCTGGTGCCGCGGAAATTCTGCAGGTCGGCGAATTTCAGCGCGGCCACGGCGACCTTGTGGGCGATGTCCTCGAACTCGTCGGGCGGGACCTCGGCGCCCAGGCCGGCTTCGTGCAGACGCTCGCGCGCCTTGTCCTGGGTCATGGTGATCAGGTCGTGCAGCTTGAGCACCCCACCGGCGCGGGTCTTGAACGGCTTGCCGTCGGTTCCGTTCATGGTGCCGAAGCCGATATGCTCCAGGGAGCCCTCGTCGGCATAGCCGGCCAGATAGGCGGCGCGGAACACGATCTCGAAATGGTCGGCCTGCCGCTGGTCGACGCAATAGAGGATGTCGTGCGGATCGAAGCTGCGCCGACGGTCCAGGATGGTGGCGAGGTCGGTGGTGCCGTACATGGCCGAGCCGTCGGACGAGATCACCAAAAGCGGCGGCAATTCGTGCTTGTCGCCCTCGCGGGCGACGCGGATGATCAGGGCCCCCTGGTCCTGTTCGGTCAGGCCCTTGGCGGTCAGATCCTCGACCATGCCCGGGATCAACGGGTCGGCGTCGCTTTCGCCCTTCCACAGGTCGAAGTCCACGCCGAGCGCGTGGAAGTCGCGCTTGAGGGCTTCCATCGAGACGTCGTGCATGTGCCGCCACAGCGCGCGGTAGCCGGGACGGCCGGCTTGGAGCTCGGCTGTGGCCGTCCGCGCCCGATCGCGGAAATCGCGGTCGAAGTCCGGGTTGGGCTGCTTGTCTTCCTTGTCGCCGACGAACTCCTTGGTTCGCTGGGCCGCCAGGGGATAGAGGCGTTCGAGGTCCGCCAGCGTGACCGGGCTTTCCACGGGAAACGGCCCGTCGCCTGGGTCCATGAAGGCGCCTGCGCGGCCTTCCTCGGCCAGGGCCGTGATCAACAGGCCCATCTGAAAGCCCCAGTCGCCGAAGTGGGCGTCGCCCTTCACCTCGTCGCCGCGAAACCGGTACAGCCGTTTGACGGACTCGCCGATGATCGAGGCGCGCAGGTGGCCCACATGCATGGGCTTGGCCACATTGGGACCACCATAGTCGATGATCAGGCGGCGAGGCTGCACCGCCGGTTCGGCGCCCAGGCGCGCGTCGCCAGCGATTTCATTGGCGCGGCGGCTGAGGGCGGCGTCGGTGACCTTCAGGTTGATGAAGCCGGGCCCGGCGATCTCGACCGAGGCCAGCAGCGGGCAGTCGGCCAGATGCGCGATCACATCGGCGGCGATATCGCGGGGCGAACGTTTGGCGGGCTTGGCGGCGGCCAGGGCGCCGTTACATTGAAAATCGGCCAGGTCGGCGCGGTCCGAGCGGCTGACGCGGCCATGCTCTGCCGCCAGCCCGGTCGCGACAAAGGCCTGGGAGACGGCCTCGGTCAGGGCCGTGGTGAGATCCGTCATTGGCTTGGAGGCGTGGCCGATGCGGTCTGGGTCGGGGCGCCGGCATTGACGTGGAAGCGCTTGCCCAGACGATTGAAGTCGGCCATCTGCGGGGTCACGTCAAAGCCCACCAGCACCTCGAAATTGCCGCCGCTGACCACGGTGGTCGCCCGTGGAATATTGATGCTGTTGATGCGGTCGGTCATCAGGATCCGGTCCTGGCCCTGCGGAAACACCGCCTTGATGTCGAAATATTCCTTGGCCAGGATCTCCTGGTTGCGGTCGGTGACCGCAATCCAGTAGCGATAATCCTTGGTGGACGAGGTCGCCTGCGGCCCGCGGCCAAAGGCGAACAGCACCTCCATCTCAATATGGATCGGCTCGGTTCCCTTGTAGGAACAGCCGGAGGCCAGTTTCTGGATCTCGCCGGTATAGCCCACGGCGTTGGACGCCTCGCGGCCGTCCTTGAATTCCACATAGCGGCCGGCGTCGTAGAGCACCTTCACATAGGGGCAGGGCCCGGCATTGTGCACGCCAGGCAGGTCGAGGGCGGCCGGGCCGCTCCATTCCTCGTCCTTCTTCTTCTTGGCGGCGTCGTCGGCGTCATCGTTCTTGCCGCCGCCACCGCCACCACCCGGGCCGCCGCGACCACCGCCGCCGCCGCCCATTTGGGCAAAGGCCGAGGCGCTCGGCATCGCCAGGGCGACGGCGATCAGGGCGCAGGCTAGAACATGAAGGCGACGCATGATGTACGGACTCCCGCGCCCCCGCGCGATGAAGAAGCATTGGTTGACGGTGTGATACTGGCTTCCGGCCCCGCCCGCAACGCGGCGTGACGGATCGGCGCTCTTGACCGGCGGGCGCGGCTCGTCGATCACCGCGTCATGGCCGTTTATACCGACATCACCGACGCGGAACTGGAGGCGTTTCTCGCCGGGTTCGACCTGGGCGCGCCCCTGGTCTTCAAGGGCATCGCCGAGGGGGTGCAGAACTCCAATTTCCTTTTGGAGACCGAGCGCGGCCGCTACATCCTGACGATCTATGAGCGGGGGGTCATCGCCGAGGATCTGCCCTATTTCCTCAATCTGCTGCGCTGGCTGGCCGAGCATGGCTTTCCATCGGCCACGCCGATCGCCGACCGCAACGGTGAGTTGCTCAGCCACCTGAGGGGCAAGCCGGCGGCGATCGTCGGCTTTCTGTCAGGCCTCTCGGTGCGCCGGCCCACCGTCGCCCATTGCCGAGAAGCCGGGCGGGGCCTGGCCTGGTTGCACCTGGCCGGCCAGACCTATCCTGGACGGCGGGAGAACGATCTGGGCCAGTCCGCCTGGGCGGCCAAGTTCGCGCCGTTGGAAGTGGTCGCCGAAGGCTTCAAGCCGGGACTGGCGGCCACGATCCGCCAAGACCTGGAAGCCCTGGAGCAGGCATGGCCGCGGGGCTTGCCGGCGGGGGTGATCCACGCGGACCTGTTTCCCGACAATGTGTTCTTTCGCGACGGGCTGTTCGCCGCAGCCATCGACTTCTATTTCGCCTGTGACGACCTTCTGGCCTATGACCTGGCCATCTGCCTCAACGCCTGGTGTTTCGAGGCCGACGGCTCGTTCAACGTCACGGCGGCCCGGGCGATGATCGCCGGCTATCAGGGCCTGCGTCCCCTTGATCCGGCGGAGCGGCGGGCCCTACCGGTTCTGGCCTGGGGCGCCGCCATGCGCTTTTTCCTCAGCCGACTGGCCGACTGGGGCATGGTCGGAGAAACAGGGCTGGTGCGGCCGAAGGATCCGATGGAATACGAACGCAAGCTGGCCGTGCATCGCGCGGCCCAGGATGGCGGCCTGATCCTGTTCGGCGAGGACGCATGACTCCGTTCGTGGTCATCTATACCGACGGCGCCTGCCGCGGAAATCCTGGCCCCGGCGGTTGGGGCGCAATCCTCACCTCGGGCGAGAAGGAGCGCGAGATCTGCGGCGGGGAACTGGCCACCACCAATAACCGCATGGAGCTGATGGCCGCGATCGCGGCGCTGGAAGCGCTCAAGCGGCCGTGCAAGGTCGAGCTGCACACCGACAGCCAGTATCTGCGCACGGGGATCACCGAGTGGCTGGCGGGCTGGAAGGCGCGCGGCTGGCGCACCGCGGCCAAGGCGCCGGTGAAGAACGAAGACCTGTGGCGGCGGCTGGACGAGGCGCGGGCCCGCCACCAGGTGGATTGGCGCTGGGTCAAGGGCCATGCCGGGCACCCGATGAACGAGCGGGCGGATGGCCTGGCGCGGCAGGGCATGCTGGAGACCCTGGCGGCGCGGTAAGGCCGGCGGCTAGATAGGGCTTGACTGGTTCATCTTGAAACTATTTATTTGGTTTTATATTAAACCAATCAGGCCAGGCCGCCATGCCCGCTCATCGCAGAGACTTCATCCGCCTGATCGGCGGCGGCGGCATCTTCGCCGCCTTGCCGGCTGTCGCCGGCTGCGCCGCCGGCTCCGATCCCCGCGGGCCCTGGACTCATCCGGGGGAGGGCGAAGCCGATCCCCGGCGCCGGGCCATCGCCTACGGCCTGCTGGCCCCCAATCCGCACAATATGCAGCCCTGGATGGCCGACCTGCGGGAGCCGGGGTTGGTCACCCTCTATACGGACCCGGACCGGCTGCTGCTGGTCACCGACCCCTTCAATCGCCAGATCGTCATCGGCTGCGGCGGCTTTCTGGAATTGATGCGGATGTCGGCCGCCGAACAGGGCTTTGAGGCCCATATCGAGGTGTTCCCGCAAGGCGAGGCTGAACCCCGGCTGGACGCCCGCCCCTTCGCCCGGGTGACCTTCACCCGCGGCGGCGCTCGCGATCCCTTGTTCGCCCACGTTCTGGCGCGCCGGACCAGCCGCATCCCGTTCGAGCCGCGGCCGATCCCGCCCGCCGCCGCCAGCCGCATCCTCGCGGCCGCTCTGCCAGGGGTCCAGGCCGGCTGCGCGCTCGACGCGGACCGGCTGGCGGCCCTGCGGGCTCTGGTCTATGAGGCCGCCCGGGTCGAGGCCTATACGCCCGCCGCGGCGCACGAAAGCTGCCAGCGCACCTTCATCGGCGCCGCCGACATCGCCGCCCATCGCTATGGGGTGTCGCTGGACGGGCCGACCATCGAGGCGGCCCACGCCCTGGGTCTGCTCACCCAGGCCAAGATGGAGCAGCCGGGGACATGGGCGTTCAAGGAGTCCCTGTCTTTCCTCAAGACCCTGTCCGACACGGCCCAGGGCTTTGTCTGGCTGACCACGCCCGGCGACAGCCGCGCCGAGCAGATCCAGGCCGGCCGCAGCTATCTGCGGGTCAACACCCAAGCCGCCGCGGAGGGCCTGGCCATGCATCCCTGGAGCCAGGCGTTGCAGGAATATCCGACCATGGCCGATCTTTATCGCCAGGCGCACAGGACCCTGGCGCCGGAGGGCGGACGGGTTCAGATGCTGGTGCGTATCGGTTACGCGGGGCCGGTGGCCCCAGCCCCTCGCCGGGGTCTCACCGCCCAGATCCGGAGCGCCTGATTCCATGAGCCCCGCGCCTAAGGATCGTCCCGACGTTCAGGTGTTCACCGAGATCGGCATCATCGACCAGCTGGTCACCAACCGGCTCGAGCGCGTGCTGCCGGCGGGGCTCAGCTATGCCCAGTTCGGCGTTCTGGTCCATTTCGCCCGGCGTGGCGGCCAGGAAAGCCCGGCCCAGCTGGCCAAGGCCTTCCAGGTGACCAAGGGGGCGATGACCAACACCCTGCAAAAGCTGGCGGCCCAGGGGTTTGTCCAGATCGCCGGCGACGCCGAGGATGGGCGCAAGAAGCAGGTCTCGATCACCCCCGCCGGCCACGACGCCCACGACGCCGGCCTTGTGGCCATGCGCCCACACATGGAGAGCATGAGGTCGGCTTTCACCGACGCGGAGTTTCGCGAGGCCCTGCCGTTCCTGACCGCGCTGAGGATGTGGCTGGACGATAATCGGTAAGGGGGTGCTCTCGAGCGAACCTCAGCCGTCTCCAAAATCCGCTCTTCCCGGCGACTGCCGGGATCCAGATCATAGAGCGTGATATTCGGTGGTTATGAGGGAGATCCCTGGTCTTGCGCCGGCGCCTCGCCATCTGGATCCCGGCAGTCGCCGGGAAGAGCGGAACTCTGGATGGTTCGACCCAAACTCATCCCGCTTTAAGCGGACCGCCACTGCGTCACACCCACAAAAAAGTCGCCGGACCTGAGCCCGGCGACTTTGTCGTCTGTGGCGGAAGCTCTGGTCCCTACTGGAACTTGCCGCCCATCTGGTCGACCGCCCGGTCGATGAGGGGGTCGGTCTTCAGGCCTTGCAGCCGGCCGACCAGCACGCTTTCGGCGATATGGGCGGCCAGTTCGGCGGCGGCGGCCTTGACATCGGCTTCGGCCTTGGCCTGGGCGCTGGCGATCTTGCGTTCGGCCATTAGCTGGCGACGTTTGATGGTCTCTTCCAGCTTGACATGCGCCTCATCGGCGAAGCGTTTGGCCTCGGCCTGGGCGCTGGCCAGCATGTCGGCCGCCAGATGCTCGGTATGCTCGCGCTGGGTCTTGATCGAGGCCAGCAGGGCCTGGGCTTCCTGGCGCAGGCGCAGAGCCTCGTCGAGTTCGGCCTGGATCTTGATCCCTCGAGAATCGAGCGCCGTGAGGATCAGGCCGGGAACCTTAACTCGGACAAGGATGCCGACCAGGATGACGAGGCCAACGGCGACCCAAAGTTCCGGTTCTTGCAGGAATTCCATGCGGTTCCCCTAGGCGCCGGTCGCCGCCGACTTAACCTCTGCGGCCGTAGCCGCGACGCCGGTCAGCTTGCTGATGATGAGATTGGCCGTGTCCTCGGCGATGCCGCGAACGTGACTCATCGCGGTATCACGAGCCGTGGTCAGCATGGCTTCCGATTTGGCCAGCGTCTCCGCGATCTTAGCCTCTTCAAGTGCTTCGCGCGTAGCCGCCTCAGCCCTAGCCTTGGTCTTCGCGTCGATGGCCAACTTCTGGGCTGAAGCCCGCGCCTGGGCTATCTCCGCCGCAGCGGCTGCAGCTAGAGCGTCGGCCTCGTCTTTCAGCTTGCGCGCCGCTCCCACGTCTCCGGCGATGCGGTCCTCACGATCAGCGATGACACCGCCGACTTTGGGGACGAACACCTTGGAGAACATGAAGAACAGAAAGCCAAAGATGACCAATGTCCAGACGATCTCGCCTGGCCACCAGCTGAAGTCAAATTGTGGCAAGCCTGAAGACGCAGGATCCGCGCCAGCCGCCGCCGCTGTGATTGCGGTTGTCATGGTCTCTTAGGTGTAGAAAATGATCAGGCCCATGAGAAAGGCGAAGAGGCCCATTGTTTCCGTGAGCGCCATCCCAAGGATCAGCGTACCGAATTGACCCTGTGCCGCGGCCGGGTTGCGAATGGCGGCTTGCAGATAGTTGCCGAACAGGATGCCCAGGCCGATACCCGCGCCGACCAAGCCGGTCATCGCAAGGCCTGCGCCAATGTGTTTAGCGGCGATCACGTCCATTTTCGAAGAACTCCGTTTTCAAGTAGACTGATTAGAGGTGTTTAGTGGCCGTGACCCAGGTTCACGACCTCGTTGAGGTAAACGCAGGCCAAAGTCGCGAAGACGAAGGCCTGGATGACCGCAACAGCAAGTTCCAAGCCTAGGACGGCGACGATCATCCCAAGCGAAAGCGTCGATCCCACAAATCCCAGGCTGGCCAATCCCCCGTGCATCGCGAAGAGTCCTAGCGCCGCAACAAAGGTGGCGAACAGATAAAGCATCACGTGACCGGCCATCATGTTGCCGAACAACCGCAAAGCCAGCGTTAGAGGCCTGACGACAAATGAAAGGAATTCAATGGGGGCCAAGAATATCGCCATCCCCCAGTGCACGCCAGACGGCACGAAGAGCTTGAAGAAGCCCAACCCGTTACGAACAAAGCCGACAACGATTACGGCCGCGAACGTCATCACGCCCAAGGTTGCGGTGATCGCAAGTTGTGAGGTGGCGGTGAAAGATGTTGGGATTACGCCGATGACATTGACCACCGCGATCAACATGAACAACGTGAAAATGAAAGGCAGGAAGGGGCGGCCATGGTCGCCGATCATCGCGCCTGTCAAGCCGTTGTCGACCAAGTCATAGAGGCTCTCGACCACGGACTGCATTCGTCCCGGCACTACGTCGCGCCGCGCAGCGGTCAGAAAGAAGATCGTGATTAGACCTGCCGCGATCAGCAGGAAAAGAACCGAATTAGTGATCGAGAGGTCAAGCGATCCCACGCCGGGAACTTCCACAAGCGGAAGCGCCACGACCTTGTGGATCATGAACTGGTTCATCGGCTCAATGGCGGCCATCAGTCCTTCAGTCCCCTTGCTCGTCCTCGTCGCTGGCGGGCTTGGTGGGAACGGGTCCCGGCCTGACCGCCGCTGAACTACTCATCTGGCCGGCCTGACGGACGGCGGTATAGGTCGAGGCGGCGATGCCGATCAGCCCCCCGCCGATCATGCCCCACGGCCGCGTATGCACGAGTTGATCGAAGAACCAGCCAAGGCCAAGTCCCCCGAACAACCCCCCAATCAAACCCGCCGCGTGGCGGTAAGCGCCGCCAACCGACCGGGCGGCGCCCCTGGACGACGCCGCAACTGCACGCTTGCTCTCGAACGCCTTGAGCTCGTCGTCGAAGCGGCTGTGCGCCTCGGTGCGGGGGTCGTCAGACTTTGGCATGGTGGCGGCAGGGTCTCGTCGACCCCGGCGCCTACGCCGCGGCCCGGCTAGATCGCGGCGGAACCTATAGACGCGCGTGCAGTGCGTCAAGACCGTGGAAATAGTCTATAACCCGCTGATATTGTCCACAAAATCGGCATTCGAGCGAGTTGTCGCAGGTGCGGCGCGAGCCGAATCCTACTTCGGTCCCTCGACGCGCGCATCCTTGGCCTGTGCGGCCGGGTCTGTCTTGGGCGTGGGCGCCGCCAGGTCACTTGCGTCAATGCCGACCGGTTGGACGGGAGGCGCCGGCGTCGCGGCGGAGTCGATTTTCGGCGCTTCGACGGCGAAGGCCTGACCCAGCAGGGTCGCACGCACCTTCAGGCTTTTCGCTACCCTGTCGCAACGCACCGGCACGCCCCAGAACAGCCAGGCGTCGGCCAGGCGGCGGGTGGGTTCCAGCTTGGCGGCGGCCCAGATGTGACGGCCGCTGTCCATGGCCGCGGCGCCCTCGGTGGCGATGGGTCTGGCGCTGGCCTTTTCCGCCGCCTCGATGGCCGCGCCAAAGCGCTTCAGGGCCTTGCGGTCCTCGGCGATGTCGTCGTGATAGGGCTCGGCCTCGACCACGGGGGTGCCGAACATCTTGTCGATGGCCTTCAGGTCGGGTTTCACGATGTCGTAGATCTGCAGATATTCGTCCAGGGCGCCGTAGCACCAGGCGACGAAGCGGTAGTCGTCCTTGGGCGCGTTCTGCGGGATGCCGTCGTCGTCCTCATCTGCAACCTTGATCGAGGCCGGCCCGCTGGAGGCGGTGTCCGCGGGCGCGGCGGCCGGCGCCGTGGCCATCGGCGCCGAAGGGTCCGGAGCAGACTGAGCCGGCTGGGCGGCGAGGACGGACAGGGCGAGCAGGGCGGCCAAGGGCATAGAGGCTAGATCCTTCAGTGGGCGGGTGGGTCAGGGTCACGCGAGCCGAAACCGCCGCCCCCGGGGGTTTCGATCTCGATGGCGTCGCCGGATGCGACCGTGACGGAGAAACATCCCGCAAGGCTGTTTATCGTTCCATCGGCCAATAGCAATCTTTGCTGACCGGGCAGGGCGGCTTCGCCGCCGGCCAGGCCTTGCGGCGCGTGGTCGCGGCGGGTGGACAGGAGCGCGGCCTCCATGGGGGCCAGGAAGCGGATTCGCCGCCGTGCGCCGTCCCCGCCACGGTTGGCGCCGTCGCCGCCGGAACCATGACGGATGGCGAAGTCCTCCAGCCGCACCGGGTAGCGCCGCTCCAGAATCTCAGGGTCGGTCAGGCGGGAATTGGTCATGTGGGTATGCACCGCGGACGCGCCCGGACAGGCGGCCGTGGCGCCCGCGCCGCCGCACAGGGTCTCATAATACTGCCGGTGCTGATCGCCGAAGGTGAAGTTGTTCATCGTCCCCTGGGCGTTGGCCATCACCCCCAGGGCGGCATAGAGGGCGTCGACGATGTGCTGGCTGGTCTCCACATTGCCGGCCACCACCGCCGCTGGCCACACGGGGGCCAGCATGGAGCGCGCCGGGGTGATGATCTTGAGCGGCTTGAGGCAGCCGGCGTTGAGCGGGATGTCGTCGTCGATCAGGGTGCGGAAGACGTAGAGCGCCGCGGCGTCGACGATGGCCGAGGGCGCATTGAAGTTGGAGGGCAGGACGGCGCTGGTTCCCGTGAAATCCAGCACGGCCTCGCCGCGTTCGGTGTCTACCGTGATGGCGACCACGATCTCCCCGCCGCCATCCATGGGGACGCGGGCCGAGCCGTTGTTGAGGCGGCCAATGGCGCGGCGCACACTGGCCTCGGCGTTGTCCTGCACAAAGCCCATATAGCGGGCCACCACTGCGCCGCCGCTGGCGGCGATCATGGCCTTGACGCTGGCGGCGCCGGCCTGGCAGGCGGCGATCTGAGCCTTGAGGTCGGCCAGGTTCTGGTCGGGGCGCCGCGCGGGCCAGGGGCCGGCGATGAGGGCGGCGCGGGTGTCGGCCTCGAGAAACACACCGCCTCGCATGATCGGCAGGGCGTCCAGCAGCACGCCCTCTTCGTCGATCGTGCGTGAAAATGGTGGCATGGAGCCGGGCTGCACCCCGCCCACATCGGCATGGTGGCCTCGGGCGGCCACGAAAAAGCTCGGCTCGGTGTGGCCGTCATCGCCGAAGATCGGCATGACCACGGTGATGTCGGGCAGGTGGGTGCCGCCGGCATAGGGGTTGTTGAGGGCGAAGGCCTGGCCAGGCTCCAGCGTCGGATGGCGCTCGCGCACCGCCCGCACGCTGGCGCCCATCGAACCCAGATGCACCGGCATGTGCGGCGCATTGGCCACCAGCCCGCCGTCGGCGTCGAACAGGGCGCAGGAAAAGTCCAGCCGCTCCTTGATATTGACCGAGTGGGCGGTGCGTTCCAGCGCCGCGCCCATGGCCTCGGCCACGCCCATGAAGCGGCGGTTGAACAGCTCCAGAGTCACAGGGTCGGGCGCCGAAAGATCAGCCTGGACGCCGCTGACCGCGGGCGCCTCGTGCGTCAGGCGGATCAGGCCGTCGGCTTCGGCGCGCGCGGTCCAGCCTGGCGGTAGGGCGATCTGAGTGTCGCCGCGCACGATCAGGGCGGGGCCCTCGACAGGCGCCCTGACGCCTTCCGCCGGGATCACCGGCGCGCGCCGGGCCTGACCGCCGGCGGTCATCTGGATGTGGTCCCCGGTCCCGCCGTCTGCCGGTTCGACGGCCTGGCGGGGCGGGGCGGGCGCCGCCTCGGCCGCCTCGCCCTCGACCTCCAGGCTGGCGATCAGGATCGGCAGGGCCGGCTCGACAAAGCCGAACAGGCGCCGGTGGGAGGCCTCGAAAGCCTGGGTCATCGCCTCCGGCGCGTCCGGTTCCACCTGCAGCAGGGCGTCGGCGCCATCATATTTGAGGAAGACCCTTGTGCGGACCTCGCCGGCCGTCGCCCCCTGGGCTTCCAGATCCGCCCGCACCTGGTCGGCGAGATCGTCGGCCAGGCTGTCGACCCGGTCCATGCCGTGGGCGTCCAGGCGATGGTCGAACCCGGCCTGGCGCAGGGCGCGCACCCGGGCCTGGCCGATGCCCCAGGCGGACAACAGGCTGGCGTAGCGGGGGCTGAGCACCTCGGTCACGCCGAGGGCCTCGGCCACCCAGCAGGCGATCTGGCCGGCCGCGCCGCCAAAGGCCACCAGGGCGTGGCCCCTGGGATCAAAGCCGCGCTCGGTGGAGATGCGCCGCACCGCCTGGGCGGTCTGCTCAACGGCCACGGCGACAAAGCCTTCGGCGGCCGCCTCCGGGCTGGCCGCGCCCATGGCCTGGGCCAGGGCCGCGATCCGTTCCCGAGCGGCGCTGGTGTCCAGGGGCTGGTCCTGGCCGGGGCCGAACACGGCGGGAAAGGCGCGGGGGTCCAGCCGGCCCAGAACGACCTGCGCGTCCGTGATGGTGGCCGGACCGCCCCGGCCATAGGCGGCGGGACCGGGATCGGCGCCGGCGCTGCCCGGGCCGACCCGGGCGCGCAGGCCGTCGAAGGCCAGGATCGAGCCGCCGCCCGCGGCCACGGTCTCCACGTCCAGCATCGGGCTGCGCAGGCGCACGCCAGCCACCTCGGCCGTGTCGCGCCGCTCCAGGGCGCCGGCATAGCGGCAGACATCGGTGGAGGTGCCGCCCATGTCGAAGCCGAGCGCGGCCTCGGCGCCCGCGGCCTGAGCGGTGCGCGCCACCCCGACCACGCCGCCGGCCGGCCCGGAGACCACGGCGTCGCGGCCGCGAAAGGCTTCAGCGCGGACCAGGCCGCCGGACGAGGTCATGAAATAGAGCGGGGCGCCGTTCACCGCCGCGGCCACGCGGCGGGCATAGGCCTGCAGGGCCGGGGTCAGATAGGCGTCGGCCACGGTGGTCTCTGCGCGCGGCAAAAAGCGCGGCAGGGGGGAGACCTCATGTGACAGAGCGACGCAGGAAAAGCCCAGGGCGCGGGCGATGGCCCCAGCGGCCAGCTCGTGGACCGGGTTCAGGTCGGCATGCAGGAAGGCGACGGCCACGGCGGTGAAGCCGCCGGCCTTGGCCTTGGCCAGGGCCTCGCTCAGGGCCGGCTGGTCCAACGGCCGGACCACCTCGCCAGCGGCGCCGAGCCGTTCGTCGGCCTCGACCACGCCGGCGTACAGGGGTGTGCGCTTGACGATGTCCAGGGCGAAAAGCGACGGGCGGGTCTGGTCGCCGATGGCCAGAGCGTCGGCGAATCCGCGGGTTGTGACCAACAGGGTGCGTGCGCCCTTACGCTCGAGCAGGGCGTTGGTGGCCACCGTGGTTCCCATCTTGATGGCCGCCACGCGCTCGGCCGGGAAGGGCGCGCCCGGGGCTACGCCCAGCAGGCGGCGCATGCCCTCCACGGCGGCGTCTCCATAGGCGTCGGACGCCGATAGCAGTTTCAGGGTGCGCTCCCCGCCCGCCGCGTCGCGACAGATCACGTCGGTGAAGGTGCCGCCGCGATCGATCCACATGACGAATCCGTAACCTTCATGGGCGGTATTGTCGGTTGTCATAGGTGCGCTGTGACCCTAGAGTTTGGCCTTCCAATGACCTTCTTCCGCAACATTGCAAGCCTCGCCGCGCGAGCGGTCGATTTGGCCGAATGCCCTGACTGCCCCGCGGGGCTGCCAGGGGAGGATCCGGCGTTCTCGACCGCCGTCACCGCCCTGGGGGCCAAGCTGGCCAAGGCCGACGGCCGCGCCGACATCAACGAATTCGCCACATTTTCCGAGGTGTTCCAGCCCGACGCCGGCTCGATCCGCGACATCGAGCGGCTCTACGACCTGGCGCGCCAGACCACCCATGGTTTCGAGAGCTACGCCCGTCGCCTGGCCAAGCGCTATCGGGCCTGCCCCCAGCTTCTGGAAGACGTGCTGGACGGGCTGTTCCACATCGCCGGCGCTGACGGCGTGGTGACGGTCGAGGAGCTGGATTATCTGGAGCGGGTCAGTGATCTGTTCGGCCTGTCGCCCCTGACGTTCCGCCGGTTGAAAGCCACCCATCTGGGCCTGGCCGCGGACGATCCCTACGCCGTGCTCGAGGTCGCGCCCGATGCAGCCGACGACGTCGTGCACGCCGCCTGGCGCCGGGCCCTCAGCGAAGTCCACCCGGACCGGGTGCTGGCCCGGGGCCTGCCCGCGGAATATGTCGAGGTGGCCCATGCCAAGGCCGCCGCCATCAACGCCGCCTTTGACACTGTTCGGCGGGAGCGCGATGCGCTGCCAGCGGCCGGTTAATCTGGCGCAAGTCAAACCGGCGCAAACGGAACGCCATCCGCCGATGCGCATTGACGCCACACGGTTTGCGGGCGTCATATGACTGTAACGCGCGGCCGGCCAGCCAGGAGATCGATCATGGACGCCTTGACGAGCAGGTCCTCTCCGCTGGACGGCGCCTGGCGCGGCCTGGCCTGGCTGGGCGGCGCCCTGGCCGCCGTGGTCGCCAGCACCGTCGCCGCCATGCTGGCCATCTTCTTCACCGCAGCCCTGGCTGTCGTAGCCCTGATGGGGGTGGTCGCCGTCGGCTTCGCGGGCCTGGCCATGCGTGCGCGTCGGACCGCCCAGGCGGGCGATCCCGACCTGATCGAAGCGCGCCGCGTCGGCGGCAACAGCTGGGTCGCCTATGGCTGGGACCAGAACGGCCGCAAGGCCTGATATCGGTCGGGCGGGCCGCCCGCCTCGGTCTCAATAATCAGCCTTCAGCTTCGCATAGTGCGGTTGCGTGGGCTCGTCTGTCCGCGCTGCATGCTAGATCCCGCCCATGACGCCCATCGACACGCCCTCACCCAATTTCGACGCCCGTCAGGCTCCGCCGGACATGGTGCTGCTGCACTATACCGGGATGCAGACCGGTGAAGCGGCGCTGGCGCGGCTGCGCGATCGCGAGGCCAAGGTTTCGGCCCACTATCTGATCGATGAGGATGGGCGACTGTTCGGCCTGGTGGCCGAGGCGCGTCGCGCCTGGCATGCCGGCCTGTCGTTCTGGAGAGGCGAGCGGGACATCAACGCCGTCTCCATCGGCGTCGAACTGGTCAATCCCGGTCACGAGTTCGGCTATCGCGACTTTCCGGATGTCCAGATCGAGACCCTGATCGCCTTGCTGGGCGAGGTCCGTGGGCGCTGGGATATTCCCGATGCGCGTGTTCTCGGCCATTCAGATGTCGCTCCCGACCGCAAGCAGGATCCGGGCGAGCGGTTCCCCTGGAAACGGCTGGCCGAGGCTGGTCATGGCCTGTGGGTCGAGCCGCCAGCCTCGCCCGGCGCGCCGCTGGGTCTGGGCGAGGAGGGAACCGGCGTCTTCGCCCTGCAGGCCGGATTGAGCCGGCTGGGCTATGACTGCGCGCCCTCCGGCCACTACGAGCCGCGGACGGCGACCGTCATCGCCGCCTTCCAGCGCCACTGGCGGCCCGCCGGGGTCGATGGGATCGCCGATGGCGAGACCCGCGCGCGGCTGGTGCATCTGTTGCGCACGGCGGCTTGACCCCGGACACGGTCATCGAGGTTCTGGAGGGGCCGTGCGAGCTGCACACCGCCGACTTCGTCCTGACGCCGCTGTGCGACGCCGATATCGACGACCTGTTCGGCCACTTCGCCGATCCGAGGGTCACCGAGTTCCTCGATATCGAACCGGTGGAGGCGCGGTTCCAGACCTGGGACCTGATCGACTGGGCCGCGACCGTGCGCGCGGCGGGAACCGGCCTGCGCTGGTCGATCCGCGACGCGGGCGGCGGCTTTGTCGGCAGTTGCGGCTTTCACAGCCTGAACTACCTGCGCGGGCGGCGCGGCGAGATCGGCTATGACCTGGGCGCCGATCACTGGGGGCGCGGCGTCATGGGCCAGATTCTGCCGGCCATGCTCGAATTCGGCTTTGACCGCCTGGACCTGCACCGCATCGAGGCCATGGTCACGCCCGGTAACGAGCGCTCCTGCGCGGTGCTGGCGCGCCACGGCTTCGCCCGCGAGGGCCTGATGCGCGGCTACGGCTTCTGGCGCGAGCGGTTCTGGGACCAGATCCTGTTTTCGCGGATCCGGGGCGAGGGTTCGTAGAGGCGAACCGGTGAGGTCTCGTCCATCAGAATATGGGGGTGCGGCAAGCGCGGCCTTACGCCGCGCCGCAGGAAGCGCTTGACGCCTCGCCCTCGCATCCTCACCTTCCGCTCTGGATCAGATGGCCGGGCGGTCGCGGTCTTCGTCGCAAGGCGAGGGTCGAGGAAAGTCCGGGCTCCACGGCGAAAAGGCGGCGGGTAACGCCCGCCGGGGGCGACCCCAGGGATAGCGCCACAGAAAGTAAACCGCCTCAAAGGCTTAGGCTGGAGGGGTAAGGGTGAAAGGGTGGGGTAAGAGCCCACCGCGGACCCGGTGACGGGGACGGCATGGCAAGCCCCGCTTGGAGCAAGACCGAATAGGGACGTCGCGCCGAAGCTTGCTTCGGCAGGGCCTCGCCGGCCCGAGGCGTCCGGGTAGGTCGCGAGAACCGTCCAGCAATGGGCGGTCCAGAGGAATGACCGCCGCGTCCCGCAAGGGGCGGCACAGAACCCGGCTTACAGGCCGTCTGATCCGTTTTCATCTCATTAAGCCTTGGCGGTTGAATCTGGCTCCACAGCGGAAACGGATTCGTGGCCAGGCTTGTTCGTGGCGCATCCGAGGTCGCAGCCTCGAACGGGCGTGCTCATAAGTGGTTGTGAGTAATACTGTTAATGTTCCCTGTATGTTCTGTAGAAACACAGAATTCACCGTTTTTGTCGGTCCGCGACAACTTCACCAGCGCCTGAAATAGGCATTTGGTGTCATTGCATCCCAATTAGTCCCATGTTAACCCCATTGGGCATGGACAGCGGCCTCGTGGTGGCGGGAAAGCGGTCCAGGGGATGTTCGATGACGGGAGCGGTCGAACTTTAAATTTGGGGCTTGTGCGAGGTGTTTCTCTCGACGTTTGAGAAACCGGTGGATGCAAAGCGGCGCATTGTGGTGCCGCTGGAGTTCCGTGCGAGTATCTCCGGCCCCTTTGACGGCGTCGTCTGCTTCCCTTCCATTGAAGCCGACTGTATCGAAGGTGGCGGCAAGGCCCTGTTCGATCGGTATCAGGCCCTGATCAATGAACTCGAAGTCGGCGACCCGCTTCGCTATGACTTGGAATTCACGGTCCTGGGCGGCATGGCTCAGCTGTCCTTCGACACGGCCGGCCGGGTGACCCTGCCGGACAATCTTTGCCAGATGTTCGAGATCACCGACCAGGCCGTGATCGTCGGCCTTGGCGATCGTTTCCAGATCTGGCGCCCCGAAGTGTTCCATGCCCAGCGTCCGGCTCGCCGCCAGTCCGCGCGCGAAGGCCTGGCGGCCCTGCGCGCCCAGCAGCGGCTGGCCCGCGCGGGAGGCGTCGCATGAGCGAGGCCGCCCATACCTCCGTGCTGCTGGACGAGGTGGTGAAAGCCCTGGCGCCCGCCCCCGGCGCCCGCCTGATCGACGGCACCTTTGGCGCGGGAGGCTATAGTCGCGCCTTTCTGGACGCCGGCGCCGAGGTGATCGCCTTTGATCGCGACCCCACCGCCGTCCGCTTCGCCGAACCATTGATGGCCACCGGCCGGTTTCGCCTGATCCAGGACTGCTTTTCGACCATGGCCGAGCACGTCGAGGGCGGTTGCGACGGGGTGGCGCTGGATCTGGGCGTCTCTTCGATGCAGATCGACGAGGCCGAGCGCGGCTTTTCCTTCATGCGTGACGGACCCTTGGACATGCGCATGTCGCTGTCGGGACCGAGCGCGGCGGATCTGGTCAACACCGCCGAACCGGCCGAGCTGGCGCGGATCTTCTGGATCTATGGTGAAGAGCGCCAGTCGCGCCGTATCGCCGCCTTCCTGATGCGCCGCCGGGCCGAGGCGCCGTTCGAGCGCACCCTGGACCTGGCCGAGGTGGTCGAGCGCGCCCTGGGCGGTCGCCGCGGCGCCAAGGTGCATCCGGCCACCCGGGTGTTCCAGGCCCTGCGCATCGCGGTCAACGCCGAACTGGCCGAGCTCGAGGCCGGGCTGGACGCCGCCGAACGCCTGCTGGTGGAGGGTGGACGGCTGGCGGTGGTGACGTTCCATTCGCTGGAAGACCGTATCGTCAAGGCCTTCTTCACCGAGCGGGCCGGGCGCCTGCCTGGGGCTTCGCGGCACCTGCCGCCCACGGCGCCCACGGCCAAGCCGACATTCAGCCTGTTGTTCAATGGCGCCCACGCCCCGAGCGAGGCCGAGATCGCCGCCAATCCGCGCGCGCGCTCGGCCAAGCTGCGCGCGGGCGTGCGCACCGCCGAACCGATATGGAGGGCTGCGGCATGAATCTGTTCAGTCTGCTCAATAGCCGGATCCGCGGCTTTCGCGTGGTCGAGCTGATCGGCGCCGGCGTGCTGACCGCCCTGGTGCTGACCGTCTACCTGGCCAAGACCGGCGCGGGGGACAAGCGCGACGACATCGATCGCGTCCAGACCCAGATCGAGGAAGAGACTGCCCAGATCCGCATCCTGCGCGCCGAAGTCGCCGCCGAGGAGCGGCCCGAACGCCTCGAAGCCCTGGCCGGACAATATCTCGGACTGCAGCCGGTTTCGGTCAAGCATGAGATCGAACCCGAGGCCCTGGCCGATGTGGCGCAACTGGGCAAGATGACGGCCGCGGGCGTCAAGCCCGGCGCCAAGCCTGTCCCGCCGCCCTCGCCGCTCACCGCGCCGCCTATCTCGCCCACGACCGCCAAGGTCACCCCGGTTTCCGACCGGACCACGGCGGCAGGCGCCACTATGCAGGCTGTCGCCTATACGACGCGTCAGGCCGCCAACGATCCCGCGGACGAGCGCTGATGCGTCCCGCCGATCTCGCCCTCTATCGCGTCCCGCCGGCTCTGCGTTGGGTCCTGCGGCTGATCTGGCATATCGAGCACGATTTTGAGCGCGCCCGCGCCGAGGGGCATGCCGCCGAGGACGCTCGCCGCCGCATCCGCTTCGTGCTGTTGATGTTCAGCGCCAGCTTCATCGTGCTGGCGGTCTGCGCCGCCCGCGCGGCTTTGTTTCCCAGCATTGAGCGTGTCACCGCCACGGCCGCCCCCGACGGCGCCCGGGCGGATCTGGTCGATCGCAACGGCCAGCTGCTGGCCGTCGACCTGCCGCATTATGGTGTCTATTTCAATCCGGCCGAAAACTGGGACATCGACGAGGTCCGTCGCAAGCTGCCCACCGTCCTGCCGCAACTGCCGGCCGCTCGGCTGGAGCGCATGTTGCACGGCGCGCGCCGGCAATATGTCATCGGCGGACTGACCCCGGAAGAAAAAGCCAAGGTCGACGACCTGGGCCTGCCTGGGATCTCGTTCGAGAACGAAGTCGGCCGCGTCTATCCCCTGGGCGCCACCGCCGGCCATGTGATCGGGTTCGTCGATCGCGGCGGGTCGGGCCTGTCGGGCGCCGAGTTCGCTTTCAACGACGCCATCATGTCCAATACCGACAAGGGACCCGTGCCGCTGTCGATCGACCTGCGCGTCCAGGCGGCGTTGCAGGACGAACTGCAGAAGGCGGCGGACAAGTTCGGGGCCATCGGCGGCTCGGCCATCGTCACCAATGTCCATACCGGCGAGATCCTGGGCATGGCCAGCTATCCGGCCTTCGATCCCAACAACGCCGCGTCGTCGCCGCCCGCCAATATGATCAACCACGCCGCGGCCACGGTTTATGAGCCGGGCTCGGTGTTCAAGGTCTTCACCCTGGCCATGGGCATCGATGCGGGATTGGCCAATATCAACACCCTGTACGACGTCCACACGCCCCTGGTGCTGCCGGGGCGGACCATCCACGACTATCACAAGGGCGACTCGGTGTTGCCGCTGTACAAGGTGTTCACCCACTCCTCGAATATCGGGGCCGCGCGCCTGGGCCTGCAGGCCGGGCCGGAGCGGATGGACAAGTATTTCCGCAGTTTCGGCCTGTTCGCGGCCGCGCCGAGCGAACTGAAGGAATCGGCCCGCCCGCTGGTTCAGCGCCAGCTGAACCCCGGCACCGTCGCGTCCATGTCGTTCGGCGAAGCGATCGCGGTCAGCCCCCTGGCCATCGCCACCGGCATGAACGGCATTCTCAATGGCGGGGTCTATATCCCCCTGACCCTCAAGAAACTCGATCCGTCGGCCGTGCCGCAAGGCCATCGGGTGGTGTCCGAGGCCACCTCGCGGACCATGCTGGACCTGATGCGGCTGAACGTGACCGAGCCTGAGGGGTCGGGCAAAAAGGCCGACGTGCCTGGCTACAGCGTCGGCGGCAAGACCGGCTCGGCGGAAAAGTCCGTGGGCGGCGGCATCGCCCGCCACAAGCTGGTCTCGTCCTTCGCCGCGGTGTTCCCCACCGATGGCCCGATGAACGCGGACCGCTATTTCGTGCTGCTGATGCTGGACGAGCCCAAGCCCACCAAGGACACCTTTGGCTTCGCCACCGGCGGCTGGACCGCGGCGCCGGCCGTGGGCCATGTGATCGAGCGCATCGCCCCCTATGTGGGCGTCAAGCGCGCGCCGGTCGATGTGGCGACCCTCTATGGCGGCAACGCCGCGCCGCCCCAGCTCGAAGGCAGCGGCCGATGAGCCCGATGCGCCTGTCCGCCCTGCTGGAACGCGACCTGGCCGTGGACCCGGACGTCACCGCGATCACCGCCGACAGCCGCCGGGTTCAGCCCGGCGCGCTGTTCGTGGCCTTGCCGGGGACCAAGGTCGATGGGCGCGCCTTCGTCACCGCCGCGGTCCAGGCCGGAGCGGTCGCCGTGCTGGCCGGCGAAGCGATGGATGATGTCGGGGTTCCGGTGGTCGCGGTCAGCGATCCGCGCCGGGCCTACGCCCTGGCCGCGGCGGCGTTCTGGGGCGCTCAGCCCAAGACCTGCGTCGCCGTCACCGGCACCAATGGCAAGACCTCGATCGCCGTCTTCTGTCGCCAGATCTTTGCAAGGCTGGGCCGAAACTCGGCCAGCATGGGCACGCTTGGCGTCCAGACGGCCGGCGAGCAACTGACCCCCGCCGGCCTGACCACGCCCGACGCCGGCGACGTGGCGCGGCTGCTGGCGGATCTGGCGGGGCGCGGCGTCACCCACCTGGCGCTGGAGGCTTCGTCCCACGGGATCGATCAGCGGCGCCTGGACGGGGTGGACCTGACCGCCGCCGCCTTCACCAACCTGACCCAGGACCACCTGGACTATCATGGGACCATGGAGGCCTATCGCGCCGCCAAGCTGCGTCTGTTCGAAGGCCTGCTGCCGCGCGGCGGGACCGCCGTGCTCAACGCCGATAGCGAGGCCTTCACAGCCTTCGCCGCCAGCGCCACCCAATCGGGCCACACCTTACTCACGGTGGGCGAGCGCGGGCAGGCCCTGACCCTGGTCGGGCGCGGCCTGTCGCCGGAGGGACAGCGCCTGACGATCGCGGCCGACGGCCGCTCGTTTGATGTACGCCTGCCCCTGGTCGGCGGCTATCAGGCCTCCAACGCCCTGGTGGCGGCGGGCCTCTGCATCGCCGCGGGGGAAGACACCCAGGCCGTGCTGGAAGCCCTGGAGCACATCCAGGGCGCGCCCGGGCGCCTGCAGCGGGTCGGCGCCGGACCGCGTGGCGGCGAGGCCTATGTGGACTACGCCCATACGCCCGACGGCCTGGAGACCGTGCTGTCCGCGCTTCGTCCGCATACCAAGGGTCGGCTGATCGTGGTCTTCGGCGCCGGCGGCGACCGCGACCGCGGCAAGCGGCCGCTGATGGGCGAGATCGCCGCCCGCCTGGCCGACATCGCCATCGTCACCGACGATAATCCGCGTTCGGAAGACCCGTCCTCGATCCGCGCCGCCATCCTGGCAGCGGCCGTCGGCGCTCGTGAAATCGGCGACCGCGGCGCCGCCATCGCCGAGGCCGCCGGGCTGATGGGCGAGGGCGACGTGCTGGTGGTCGCCGGCAAGGGCCACGAACAGGGCCAGCTGGTGGCCGGCGTCACCTATCCGTTCGACGATGTGGCCGTGACCGCCGCGGCTCTAGGGCTGGAGACGGCCCATGGCTGAGCCTCTGTGGACCAGCGACGAAATTGTTCGGGCCACGGGCGGGGTCCTGACCGGCGCGCCGTTCGACGCGACAGGCGTATCCATCGACACCCGCTCGCTGGAGCGCGGCGACCTGTTCGTCGCCCTGGCCGATGTGCGCGACGGCCATGACTTCGTCGCCCAGGCCCTGGACAGGGGCGCGGCTGGATCGGTGGTCACCCGCCCCGTCGCCGGCTCACAGATCCTGGTCGCCGACAGCCTCAAGGCGCTCGAAGCGCTCGGCGTCGCCGCCCGCAAGCGCGCGACCCTGGCCCGCCGGGGAGCGGTGACCGGCTCGGTGGGCAAGACCAGCATCACCCAGGCCTTGTCCGCGGGCCTGGCTCTGGCCGGCCCGTCCCATGCCTCGGTGCAGTCCTATAACAATCATATCGGCGTGCCCCTGACCCTGGCGCGGACGCCGCGCGCCACCCGCCGGGCGGTGTTCGAAGTGGGCATGAACCATGCCGACGAAATCGCCCCGCTGTCGCGGATGATCGAGCCCCATGCGGTGGTGATCACCACGGTGGGACCGGTGCATATGGAGAACTTCGCCGATGGCGAAGAGGGCGTGGCCCGGGCCAAGGCCGAGATCTTCGCCGGGCTGCAGCCGGACGGCGTCGCCGTGCTGAACGCCGATAACCGCTGGTTCGACCTGCTCAAGGCGGAAGCCGAGACCGTGGGCGCCCGGGTGGTGCGGTTCGGCGTGGCCGAGGGTTGCGACGCCCAGCTGACCGGCTTTGAGCCCGCCCATGGCGGCGCGGTGGTCGGGGCGCGGGTGCATGGCCGCTCGCTGCGCTTTCCCATCCGCCAGAGCGGCGCCCACTGGGGCCTCAACAGCCTGGCCGTGATCCTGATGCTGGAGGCCCTGGAGGTCGATCTCGACACCGGCCTGGCCGCCCTGGCCGATTTCGGACCCCTGGCTGGCCGGGGCGCGGAGCAGACGATCGCCATGGCCAGGGGCGCCTTCGATCTGATCGACGAGAGCTATAACGCCAATCCGGTGTCCATGGCCGCGGCCATCGCCAGCCTGGGCGCCCGGCGGGTGAGCGGCCGCCGGATCGTGGCCCTGACCGACATGCTGGAACTGGGCGCGGACTCCCCTCGCTATCATGCGCAGCTGGCCCGTCCGATCGCCGAGGCCGGGGTCGATCTGGTGTTCTGCGCCGGACCCCTGATGGAATCCCTGTGGAAGGCGCTGCCAGTCGCCCAGCGCGGCGCCTATGCCCGGACCGCGGCCGAGCTGTCGGGCGCGGTGGCGGAGGCGATCCGCTCCGGCGACGTGGTGCTGGTCAAGGGCTCCAAAGGCTCCAAGGCGGCTGATATCGCGGCCGACCTGACCAAGGGGGCCGCGGGCTGATGCTGTATCTGCTCTATCTGCGCCTGGCCGAACATCAGCACTATGTGCCTGTGCTCAACCTGCTGAAATATCTTACCTTCCGAACCGGGATGTCGGTGGTCACCGCCCAGGTGATCGTCACCGCCATGGGCTCGCGCTTCATCCGCTGGATGCAGGCCAAGCAGGGCAAGGGCCAGCCGATCCGCAAGGAGGGCATCGAGCGCCACATCATCGAAAAGGCCGGCACCCCGACCATGGGCGGCCTGATGATCCTGGCCGGCCTGTTGGGCGGGACCCTGATCTGGAGCGACCTGGCCAATATCTATGTCTGGGTCGCGATCCTGGTCACGGCCAGCTATGGCGTGCTGGGGTTTCTCGACGACTACGCCAAGGTCACCAAGCAAAGCACCGACGGACTGTCGGGCGGGGCGCGCCTGGGGGTCGAGTTCGCGGTCGCCCTGGTGGGCATCGTGCTGATGCTCAAGTTCGGCGCCGCGGCTCCGGAGAAACACCTGGCCACTTCGCTGGCCTTTCCGGTGTTCAAGAACTTCCTGCTCGATCTCGGTTGGTTCTATCTGGTGTTCGCCGGGGTGGTGATCGTGGGCGCGGCCAATGCGGTGAACTTCACCGACGGCCTGGACGGCCTGGCCATCGTGCCGGTCATGATCGCCGCAGCGGCCTTTGGCGTCATCGCCTATCTGGTGGGCAATTTTAAGTTCGCCGAATATCTCCAGGTCCACTTCGCCCCTGGAGTCGGGGAGCTGGCGGTGTTTTGCGGCGGGATCATCGGGGCTGGGCTGGGCTTTCTTTGGTACAACGCTCCGCCGGCCCGCATCTTCATGGGCGATACCGGCTCCCTGGCCCTGGGCGGCGCCCTGGGCACCATTGCGGTGGCCTGCAAGCACGAGATCGTCCTGGCCATTGTCGGCGGGCTGTTCGTGGCCGAGGCTCTGTCGGTGATCATCCAGGTGGCCTATTTCAAACGCACGGGCCGCCGCGTGTTCCTGATGGCGCCGATCCACCACCATTTCGAAAAGCTGGGCTGGGCCGAATCGACCGTGGTGATCCGCTTCTGGATCGTCGCGATCGTGCTGGCCATGCTCGGCCTCGCCACCTTGAAGCTGCGATAGGGGAGGCGCGACGTCCATGATCCCCGTCAGAGGTTTTGAAGGCAAGCGCGTCGCGGTGTTCGGCCTGGCCCGATCGGGCCTGACCGCCGCCCGCGCCCTGATCGCCGGCGACGCCCAGGTGGCCGTGTGGGACGACAAGCCCGCCGCCCGTGAAGCCGCGGTGGCCGAGGGCCTTGCCCTGGTCGACCTGCGCGAGGCCGACTGGTCGCAGTTCGCCGCCCTGATGCTGTCGCCCGGCGTGCCCCTGACCCATCCCGAGCCTCACTGGACGGTGAAGATGGCCCAGGCGGCCGGGGTCGAAATCCTGGGCGACATCGAGCTGTTCGCCCGCACGGTCAATGCGGCGCCGGATCACAAGAAGCCCAAGGTGGTGGCCATCACCGGCACCAACGGCAAGTCCACCACCACGGCCCTGATCGGCCACCTGCTGACCGCCGCCGGCCGCGACGCGCGCATCGGCGGCAATATCGGCGTCGGGGTTCTAGGCCTGGAAGACATGCACGGGGGCGCGATCTATGTGCTCGAGATCTCGTCCTATCAGCTGGACCTGACCTCGAGCCTCAAGCCGGACGTCTCGGTCCTGCTCAATATCAGCCCCGACCATCTGGACCGGCACGGCGGCATGGACGGCTATGTGGCCGCCAAGCGCCGGGTGATGCTCAACCAGGGCAAGGGCGACACGGCGGTGATCGGGGTCGACGATCCCTGGTGCCAGCAGATCTGCACCGACATCACCGCCGCCAACCGCCGCACCATCTGGCCGATCTCCGCCGGCCGCTCCATGGGCCGGGGCGTCTACGCCATCGGCGGAGTGCTCTATGACGCCACCGGCGATCGGGTGCTGGAGGTGGCGGACCTGCACCGCGCCCGCGCCCTGACCGGGCGCCACAACTGGCAGAACGCCGCCGCCGCCTATGCCGCCGCCCGGGGGCTGGGCCTGTCGGTGGAGGACGCGGCCAGCGGCCTGATCACCTTCCCGGGCCTGGCCCACCGCATGGAGGCGGTGGCCCAGATCGGTCCGGTCCGTTTCGTCAATGACAGCAAGGCCACCAACGCCGACGCCGCGCGGCAGGCCATGAGCAGCTATCCGCGCTTCTACTGGATCGCCGGCGGCCGGGCCAAGGCCGGGGGCATAGACAGCCTGGCCGACCTGTTTCCCAAGGTGGCCAAGGCCTATCTGATCGGCGAGGCGGCCACGGCCTTCGCCGTCACCCTCGAGGGCCACGCGCCCTATGAGATCAGCGGCGATATCGACCGGGCCGTCGCCGCCGCCTATGCCGATACGCGGGCGGCGGGCGGCGAGGCGATCATCCTGCTGTCGCCGGCCTGCGCCTCGTTCGACCAGTTCCCCGATTTCGAGGTGCGCGGCGAGGCTTTCCGCGACGCCGTCACCTCCCTGATGCGCAAGCCCGCCAAGGGAGCCACGGCATGAGCCTGCAGCACCACGCCTTCGCCCGCTCGGACCGCTCGCGCGTCGGCGTCTGGTGGTGGACCACCGACCACATCCTGCTGGGCGCCACCGCCATCCTGATCGCCATCGGCGTGCTGTTGAGCTTCGCCAACAGTCCGGCGGCGGCCGAGCGGCTGAACCTGGGCGACCCCTTCCACTTCGCCGTGCGCCAGAGCGTGTTCGCCGTCGGCGCCACCGTGGTCTTGCTGGCCGTGTCGATGATGTCGCCGCGGGGGATCAAGCGCACGGCCTTCTTCGTCTATCTGATCTCCATCGCCATCATGATCGCCCTGCCGCTGATGGGCCACCACGCCAAGGGCGCCACCCGCTGGCTGGAGTTCGGCGGCTTCACCCTGCAGCCCTCGGAATTCATGAAGCCGGCCCTGATCGTGCTGGCCGCCTGGATGTTCGCCGAGAACCAGAAGGGCGAGGGCGTGCCGGGCGTGTCGATCGCCTTCGTGCTCTATGGGGTGTCGGTGGTGCTGCTGTTGTTGCAGCCCGATGTGGGCCAGACCATCCTGATCACCATCGCCTTTGGAGCGGCCTTTTTCATGGCCGGCGTGCCCTTCGCCTGGATCGTCGGCCTGCTGGCCGTGGCGGCGGCCGGCGGGGTCGGGGTCTATTTCGCTTTTGACCACGTCTCCAGCCGGGTCAACAGCTTCCTCAGCCACGACCATGCCGGCGCACAGGCCGACCCGAACCAGATCCGCCACGCCCTGGAAGCCATCGCCGCCGGCGGCTGGTTCGGCCAGGGCCCCGGCGAGGCCATTCTCAAGCGCCAGTTGCCCGACGTGCACACCGATTTCGCCTATGCCGGCGGGGCGGAGGAGTTCGGCCTGGTGTTTTCGCTGTTCCTGATCGGCCTGTTCGCATTGATCGTGCTGCGCGGCCTCTACAAGTCCATGAAGCTGGCCGACGCCTTCGATCAGGTGGCGGCGGGCGGGCTGTTCGTGCTGCTGGGCCAGCAGGTGTTCATCAATATCGCCATGGAATTGCGCTTGATCCCCACAAAGGGCATGACCCTGCCGTTCATTTCCTACGGAGGATCGTCGATGCTCGCCATGGGCCTGACCCTGGGCATGGCCCTGGCGCTGACGCGCCGGCGGCCGGGCGCCTATACGCCATCCGAAGGGCCTGGCGGCGCTTTCAGGTGAGTTTGCAACGTCAAGACCGTCTCGCGGTCGTCGCCGCCGGCGGCACCGGGGGGCACCTGTTTCCGGCCCAGGCCCTGGCCGAGGCCCTGATGCCCCGGGGATGGCGCGTTGTCCTGTGCACCGATGAGCGCGGCGCCAACTATGCCGGCAATTTTCCGGCCGAGGAGCGCATCGGCCTGCCCGCCGCCACCTATAGGCCCGGCGATCCCGTCGGCATGGTCCGGGCGGGCCTGACCATCCTGCAAGGGGTGATGCAGGCGCGCGCGGCCTTCCGGCGCCTGGAGCCAGCGGTGGTGGTCGGCTTTGGCGGCTATCCCTCGCTGCCGGCCCTGCTGGCGGCCGTGTCCGGTGGCCGACGCACGGTGATCCATGAACAGAATGCGGTGATCGGCCGGGCCAACCGGTTTCTGGCCGGCCGGGTCAGCGCGGTGGCCTGCGCCTTTCCGACCTTACTGAAAGCGCCGGCCTCGGTCGTCGCCCGAGCCCAGATCGTCGGTAATCCGGTGCGGCCCGAGATCCGCGCCCTGGCCGACCGACCCTATGAGGCGCCGACGGACGAGGGCCAGATCCGGCTGCTGATCACCGGCGGCAGCCAGGGGGCGCGCCTGTTGTCCGAGCTGTTGCCCAAGGCTGTCGCCCGCCTGCCCGAGGCCCTGCGCGGCCGGCTCAGCGTGCAGCAGCAGACCCGGGCCGAGTCCATGGACTCTGCCCGCGCCACCTATCGCAACGCCATGGTCGAGGCCGAGATCGCACCGTTTTTCCGGGACATGGCCGGGCGGCTCGGCGCCGCGCACCTGGTGGTGGGGCGGGCCGGCGCGTCGACCTGCTGCGAACTGGCCGTGGCCGGCAAGCCCGCCATCCTGGTGCCGCTGAAGATCGCCCTGGACGACGACCAGGGCCAGAACGCCCGGCTGCTGGCCGAAGCCGGCGGCGCCGAGATCGCCCGCGAGGAGGTCTTGACCGTCGATGTCATGGCCGGGGCGCTCGAGACCCTGCTGACCAATCCAGCCCGGCTGGCGCGCATGGCGGCGGCGTCGCGATCAGTGGCCCGACCAGACGCCGCCGAACGCCTGGCGGATGTGGTGGAGGCGACGGCGGGGTAGAGGCGTGATGAAATCAAGTTGAGCCGATAACACTCCGCTCCTCCCGGCGAAGGCCGGGACCCAGATGGCAAAGCTCGGGCCTGAGACGGTCTTTCGCCCTAAATCACTAGGCTGCCACGCCCTATGATCTGGGTCCCGGCCTTCGCCGGGAGGAGCGGGTTTTGGTTTGGCTTCAATTCATCACGCGTTAGGGTCTTGTCTCCGACCGCCGCCCGCCGGGCTTAGCGAAACCCGCCGGTGGCCAATAGGTGCTCGCCGGTCAGCCAGCCCGACTCTTCTGACGCCAGGAACACGGCGACGGTGGCGATATCCTCCGGCTGGCCGACCCGGCCAAGCGGGGTCTGGGCCACGGCGTTGGTCTCGAATTCGGAACCGATGAAGCCCTTGGCGTGGCTGCCTTCGGTCTCGACAATGCCGGGATTGATCGAGTTGACCCGGATCTTGCGCGGCCCGAGCTCATTGGCCAGGACGCCGGTGATCGCGTCCACCGCGCCCTTGGTTCCGGTATAGATGGCCGATTGCGGCGGCAGCAGGCTGGTGACGCCCGAGCCAATATTGATGATACTGGCGCCCTCGCCCATGGACTTGGCCGCCGCCTGGGTGGTCAGCAAAAGCCCCAGGACGTTGATGTTGAACATGGCGTGGAACTGGGCTTCGTCGATCGCCTCCAGCGGGCTGAAATCATAGACGCCGGCGTTGTTGACCAGGATGTCGAGGCGGCCATAGGCCTCGACGGCGGCGTCGATGATCGCCTGCGCCTCGGCGGTCTTGGAGACATCGCCGCGCACGGCGGTCGCCCGGCCCCCTGCGGCGGTGATGGCGGCGACCACAGTGTCGGCGCCGGCCTGGCTGGACGCATAGTTGACGACCACCGCCGCGCCTTGGGCGGCCAGGGCCTTGGCGATGGCGGCGCCGATGCCTTTGGAGGCGCCGGTGACGACGGCGACCTTGCCAGTGAGTTTGGACATATGAAGACTCCCGTAATTGCGGTCGGGATGCGACCCGCAACGGGTTCGCCGCGATCACCACATCCCATAGTTCGGATAAATGGAACTATTGAACTGTCAATCAAGGCGCCCTACTTCAATTTTCATGAGGCCGCTGTCACACCCGCCGCTGGACGAGGTTCCCCTGGAATCGATCCTGCACGCCCTGTCCGATCCCGTACGCGTGGCGATCTTCGCCGAGATCGCCGGGACGGACTGCGCCCAGACCTGTTCGGCCTTCTCCACGGTCAATGACCGGGCGATCCCCAAATCCTCGCTGTCGCAGCATTTCAAGGTGCTGCGCGAGGCCGGCCTGATCAGGTCGGAGCGCCGGGGCGTGGAGATGCGCAACACCTCGCGCTGCACGGAGATCGACGCCCGCTTTCCAGGGCTGCTCGCGGCCATCCTCAACGCGCATCAGGTTCAGGCCCGGCGCGCGGGATAGGACGGCGATTACCGCCGCACCACGAAGCTGCGCCAATCGCGGCGCTGCTCCCAGCCTGCCCGTTCAAGCTCAGGCCGGTCGTCCTGATGCTGCGGATAGCCGAGGCAGAAATAGCCGATCAGCCGCCAGCCGGCCGGGACTTGGAGAATATCGGTGATAACGGCCGGCTCGAGGATCGAGATCCAGCCCAGGCCGATCCCCTCCGCCCGGGCTGCCAGCCAGAGATTGCAGATCGCCGTCACCACCGAATATTCGATCATTTCCGGCATGGTCCGCCGGCCAAGGCCGTGGCCGACGCCGCTGTCCGCATCGGCGAAGATCGCCAGATGGCACGGCGCTTCGCTGAGGCCCGCCAGCTTGAGGCGCGCATAGAGGGCCGCGCGGTCGTCGGCAAGGGAGGCGAGGGCCTCGCGGTTGCAGGCGCTGAAGTTTTCCGCCACGGCCCGGCGCCGGCCTGGATCATCCACAACCACGAACCGCCAGGGCTGGCTGAGACCGACGGACGGCGCGAGGCAGGCCGCCTCGATCAGCCGATCCAGACCGCCTTCGGGCAGGGGATCGGCCCGGAACCGGCGAACATCGCGCCGCCAGACCATCAAGTCGCGCAGGCGCTGGCGAAAGCCTTCGTCGAACGGGGCCAATTCTGGAGCCAACTCCGGGGCCATGCGGTTTTCCTGTCTCATTTCGACCGAGTTCCGCATGACCTAGGCCTTGGCAGCGCGATGGTCGACATGCCGGTGGGCTGGCGGCGGCTGGCGCGGCCCAATTGCAGCTTGTTCATTACATAGTGCATTATATAGTTTGCTATGTGATGAGTGGAGGCAGGACTCATGGGCGACGATATTGTCAAAGACCTCGGCTATCTGTGCCTGGGCAGCCGGTTCAAGCGCCTGGGCGAGCGGCTGCAGGGGGACGTGACGCGGGTGGTGGAGGCGGCCGGCCTGCCGATCCAGCCCAGCCAATATCCGATCCTGGCCGCCCTGGACCGGCATGGGCCGCTGACGGTGGGCGAGATCGTTTCGGCCATGGGGGTCAGCCAGCCGTCGGTGACGCGCAACCTGTCGCGCCTGACCGAACTGGACCTGGTGGACAGCGATCGCAAACACCGCGACCAGCGGCACAAGACCTTCGCCTTGACCGCGGCCGGACGGGAGGCGGTGGCGGTGTCCAAGGCCTATGTCTGGCCGCAGATCGAGGCGGCGGTGTTCGAGCTCTGCGCCGGCCTGTCCGGCTCGCTCCTCGGGCAGCTGGGGGCCATCGAGGACGGCCTGGCGCGCACGCCCCTGCATGACCGCATCGCCGATGGCGCGACAGCCGGGCTGAAGATCCTCAATTTTTCGGGCGATCTGGCCCAGAGCTTCCACGACATCAACGCCGAGTGGATCGGCCAGATGTTCCGTCTGGAACAGGCCGACCGCGACGTGCTGGAACAGCCGCGCGCGCGGATCATCGAGCCAGGCGGCGCGATCCTGTTCGTTTCGGCCGAGGGCCTGGGGGTGGTCGGCGCCTGCGCGCTGCAAAAGACCGGCGAGCGCCAGTTCGAACTGACCAAGATGGGCGTGTTGCAAGCGGCCCGTGGGCGCAAGGCGGGCGAGTTTCTGCTGCACGCCATCCTGCGCCGGGCCGCCGAACTGGACGCCCAGACCCTGTACCTGCTGACCAACGCCCGCTGCGCGCCGGCCATCCACCTCTATGAGAAGCTGGGTTTCGTGCACGACGAGGCCATCATGCGCCAGTTCGGCGCCCGCTATGAGCGCTGCGACGTGGCCATGCGCTATCGGCCCGATCGGTAGGCGCCGGGCGCGCCTTGGCCGTGGACAGCCGGGCCACGCTGGATCATCTTGCCGGCCTGCAACCAAAGGGACCCGCCATGGCCGCCTATGTGATCTTCATCCGTGACCGCATGAACGATCCCGAAGAATTCGCCGTCTACGCCAAGAAGGCGGCGGCGGCGCGCGGCGACCACCCGATCACGGCCCTGGCCTTCTACGGCAAGCTGGAGACCCTGGAGGGCGATCCGGCCGACGGCGTGGTGGTGGTCCAGTTTCCTGACGTGGCCGCGGCCCATGCCTGGTACGACAGTCCGGAATATCAGGAGGCCAAGGCCCACCGGCTGAAGGCGGCGGATTATCGGGTCATGATCGTCGAGGGGATTTGACGCGGGGCTAGGCCATCGAATCTACCTTCTCCCGTGGGGAGAAGGAGGGGCCCGTTCGCGCAGCGAAGGGGAGGATGAGGGGATAAGGCCTCTCAGTTTCATCCTGAAAGCCCGCAACCCCTCACCCTCCCACGCCTTGCGGCGCGGGCCCCTCCCTCTCCCTTTGGGCGAGGTGTTTCTTGGCCAGGCTCCTGGCTTAGCGCCTGACATCAGCGGTTCAATCAAGAGTCATCCCGCTTAGGAGCGACGATCCGCCCCTACCCTCCGTAAAAGAACCGCTCCTCGGCGATCTTGCCGTTCTTGATCGTGTAGAGCGCGGTTTCGTCCATCTTGATGCGATTGCCCGTGTCGCGCTGGGTCACGTCCATGGTGAAATGGACGATGAACTGGTCGCCGTTCACATAGGGGCCTTCGACCTCGACGCCGTGAACCTCGTGGGCGCCGGCCCACCATTCGCCCTTGGCGCGGGCGGCGCTCTTGCCCTTGGAGACCGGGTCCATGCCGGGGGGGCCGCCGGCCTCGACCGAGACTACGTCTTCGGCCCAATGGCGCTCGCCGCTTTCGGCGAACTTGCCTTCCTTGCAAAGCGTCACAAGATCGTTGGCGATGTCCTGCGTGGCCATGATGCTATCTCCCTGTGGGGCGTTTCCCGCCTGGCGGAAGACTACGCCAGTCTGACGTCAGTTTTGAGTCCCCCCGCGACGAGCGGGCCGGCTCCTGATCTTGGGCCCGTGCTGCGTCAAAGCCGCGCTGTCGCCTGGGCGCAAAATGGTCTAGAGGCCGCCGGATGAATAAACGTCCCGTTCCGTTCGACCTCGGACCCGTTCACTTCGTCGGCATTGGCGGCATCGGCATGAGCGGCATAGCCGAGATCATGCTGCGCATCGGCTATGTGGTGCAGGGCTCGGACGCCAAGGCCTCAGCCAATACCGAGCGGCTGCAGAAGCTGGGCGCCACCATCTTCATCGGCCACGACGCCGCCCATGTGCAGGGCGCCTCGGCCATCGTCTATTCCACCGCGGTCAAGGCCGACAATCCGGAGATGGCCGCCGGCCGCGAGCAGCGCCTGCCCCTGGTGCGCCGGGCCGAGATGTTGGCCGAGTTGATGCGGCTGCGCTATTCGGTGGCGGTGGGCGGCACCCACGGCAAGACCACCACCACGTCGATGGTCGCCTGCCTGCTGGATGCGGGGGGGCTGGATCCCACCGTGGTCAATGGCGGCATCATCAACGCCTATGGCACCAACGCCAAGGTCGGCGAGGGCGAGTGGATCGTGGTCGAGGCCGACGAGAGCGACGGCACCTTTTTGCGCCTCAAGTCCACCGTGGCCGTGGTCACCAATATCGACCCCGAGCACCTGGACCATTATGGCGACTTCGAAGCGGTCAAGAGGGCGTTCCAGGCCTTTGTTGAGAACATCCCCTTTTATGGCTTCGCCGCGGTCTGCACCGATCATCCCGAGGTCCAGGCCATGTCCGCCCGGGTCGAAAACCGCCGGCTGATCGCCTATGGCACCAATCCCCAGGCCGAGGTGCGGGGCCTGAACCTGGCCATGGGTCCGGACGGGGCGCGGTTCGACGTATTGATCACGCCACTGAAGGGCGAGCCGGTCACCCTGACCGACCTGCGCCTGCCCATGGCCGGGGAGCATAATGTGCTCAACGCCCTGGCCGCCATCGCCGTGGCGCGGGAACTGGGGGTGTCGGACGACGCCATCCGCACCGGGCTGGACAGTTTCGAGGGCGTGCGCCGCCGCTTCACCACCACCGGGACCGTGGGTGGGGTGCGGGTGATCGACGACTATGGCCACCACCCGGTGGAGATCTCCTCGGTGCTCAAGGCCGCGCGGGCCGTGACCCCGGCGGGCCGGGTGATCGCGGTGGTCCAGCCGCACCGCTATTCGCGGCTGCGCGATCTGTTCGAAGAGTTCTGCGGCTGTTTCAACGACGCCGACCTGGTGATCGTGGCCGATGTCTATCCGGCCGGCGAGGCGCCGATCGAGGGCGCCGATCGCGACAGCCTGGCCGAGGGATTGCGCCGTTGGGGTCACCGGCACGTGCTGCCCTTGGAGTCGCCGGCGGACCTGCCGGGCCTGGTCGCGGCCGAGGCGCGGCCCGGGGACCTGGTGGTCTGCCTGGGCGCCGGCGACATCACCGCCTGGGCCTATGCCCTGCCCGGGCAACTGGAAGCTCTGGCGCGCGGGTGAGGCGCAAGGCCGCGACATGAGCTGGCGAGACAGCCTCCCCGAAGTCCGCGGCAAGCTGCTGCGCGACGCGCCGCTGGCGCCCTTCACCTGGCTGCGGGTGGGCGGGCCGGCCGAGGTGCTGTTCCTGCCGGCGGACGCGGGCGACCTGGCCGGTTTCCTGAAAGGCCTGCCCATGGACGTGCCGGTGACGGTGGTCGGGGTCGGCTCGAACCTGATCGTGCGCGACGGCGGGATCGAAGGCGTGGTGGTGCGGCTGGCCGGTCGTGGCTTTTCCGCCATCCAGACCGAAGGGACCCATATCGTCGCCGGGGCGGCGGCCCTGGACTCCGCGGTGGCGCGGGCGGCGGCCAAGGCCGGGATCGCGGGGCTCGAATTCTATGCCGGGGTGCCGGGCACGATCGGCGGCGCCCTGGCCATGAACGCCGGCTGTTATGGGGCCGAGACCAAGGACGTGCTGGTCTGGGCCGAGGGCGTCGATCGCGGCGGCGCGGTGCGGCGGCTGGACCTGGCCGGGTTCGGCTACAGCTATCGCCACAGCCAGGCGCCCAGCGACATCATCTGGACCCAGGCCAGGTTTCAAGGCCGCACAGACGCTCCCGAGGCCATAGCGGCGCGCATGGCCGAGATCACCGCCCGGCGCGAGGCGTCCCAGCCGATCCGGGAGAAGACCGGCGGCTCGACCTTCAAGAACCCGCCGGGGGATTCGTCCTGGCGGCTGGTGGACGCGGCCGGCTGGCGCGGCAAGCTGTTCGGCGGCGCCAAGTTTTCCGAGCTGCACAGCAATTTCCTGATCAATACCGGCAAGGCGTCCGCCGCCGACCTGGAAGGCCTGGGCGAGACCGTGCGCGCCGAGGTGCGGGCCAGGTTCGGGGTGGATCTGGACTGGGAGATCAAGCGGATCGGCCGGCCTTGAGCGGTAGGCGGCGCTTAATCCCGGCGGCCTTTGAGACTGACCGCTGAGGGTTCCGCCCCTCCATCGCCGTCATCGCCGCGCTCGTCGCGGCGACCTATGCCGTGAAGGTCAAGCCGCACCAAGCCTTCAGGATGAGTCCCACGCCCGTAGTCTCGCCCACGCGTTCACGGCATGGATGGCCGGCATAGGCCCATAGGCGCTAAATTAGGCTCCTGGCCAAGAAACACCTCGCCCGAAGGGAGAGGGAGGGGCCCGCGCCGCAAGGCGTGGGAGGGTGAGGGGTTGCGGGC
>FSWM01001112.1_pt1 | contig 66427 bp, 67 predicted proteins | sample 1637841 | NCBI WGS metagenome assembly FSWM01 (sample SAMEA3914789, study PRJEB12502) | metagenome | biome: forest; material: soil | place: Canada | collected 2011-07-03 | depth 0.3 m | reverse complement strand
TGAAACCAAGCGGCCGTGCCTAAACCATCGGAATGAGGGGTCCCTTTTAGGCGCCGATCACCCCGCTAAGGGGGTCCTTGTTCCACGCCGCCGCACACCGAAGGAGCGCATGAAGCGGTCCAAGGCCCACAACGTCTATCTGTCTACCCAGGCGCTCGACATCTTCATCGCGCTGAAAACCTGCGCCGGAAATTCCCGCTACGTCCTGCCGTCGCGGTATGACGCTGACGCGCCGATGTCGCGCGCCACCTTCAACCGCGTGACGACCGCGATCTTCGAGATGGCTGAGAAGGAGGGCCTGCCGCTGGAGGCCTTCACGGTTCACGACCTGCGCCGAACGGGCTCGACCCTGCTGAACGAGCTCGGCTTCAACCGCGATTGGATCGAGAAGTGCCTCGCTCACGAGGAAGGCAACTCGTCCCGCGGCGTCTACAACAAGGCGGAGTACGAAGGTCAGCGTCGGCATATGATGCAGGAGTGGTCCGATACGCTTGACGCTTGGGCCCAAGGCAAGACCCGGGCTCCGGTTGTCACGCCGCCGATGACGCCGCTGCGGATCCTCGAGCCGACCTTGTGACAGGGCGCGCGCGTCGGCGGCTGAGATCCGGCGGGTCGGTCCGGTCGATCGGAGCCCGGCGCCGGGCCTCCAGCCAGGCCTCCACCTCGTTCAGATCCCAAACCACGCAGCGCGGCGAGAGGGCGAAGCGGCGAGGGAACTCGCCGCGTTGCTCCATCTCATAGATGGTCGTGTCGCCGAGCGGCACCATGGCGTGCAGTTCCGGCCGACGGATCGTGCGCTTCAGCGGCGCGGGGGCTGGCTGACCCATGGTTCGTGTTCCTTGCTAGGGCCCAGGAACACTGCGGAATTGGACGTTTTGGCTCAATGGGTAGGTCTACCCCGGCGGATCGAGCCCCTCGATGGCCAGCGTCTGTTAGCGAGAAGACGCCAAAGGCACGACGTTGAGCAGGCTTTCCACCTCAGCTTCCAGATCCTTCGCGATCGGCAAGTGGGCGCGTTCTCGGCCCCATACCTCGCGGAAGCGATCGACCATTTCGGTGGCGGCATCGACCGCGAGCGCCTCGGGGGCCCCCGCCTTGGCGGCCATGTAGGCGATTTCGTCCAGCGTCAGCTCCGCCACGCGCTTGGTCCGGGCGAACCGCAATCCCGCGCTGTCGTCCGGAATGTAGACGGTCGTCGAGACAAAATCGTAGCCCGGAGACAACTGCGGGGTGCGCCCGTCTGGGTAGATCAGCGACCAGTTTTTCAGGTGCATGTCGGCATTGCCGATGAGGGCGTTGAAAACCAGCCGCTTGATGAATTCACGGATGCCGGCCTCACCGGTCTCGAGCCAAAGCACCTTGGCGATATGTCGGTAGGTGCCTTTCTCATACTTGTCGTCCGGGTAGACGCCAAAGACCTGGGCGAAGTCCTCGATGTGGATGCGGCCGCCGTCCTCGGTCCGATCGAACCGTCGAACGGCGAACGCCTCCTGCTCCTCGAGCTTGCCGATGCCCTCGGGTAGGCCTTCGATCTTGTCGAGCGGAACCAGCTCCACGGCGGGGACGTCCAAGCCCATCTCGCGCGCCAGGCTCATCATGGAGAACTCGTTGGCGGCCACGCCGCGAAACCGGGCGGAGGGGAGTTTGACGATCCAGTCGCCGCCTTTACCGCTCGCCGGGATCGTCAGGCCCCCGCGGGCCTTTTCGACGGCGGAGAACTTCAGCTGCACGCCGGCGAGCGAAAATCGCAGCGGCTTCTCTGTGTTCGGGCGATGAGTTTCATCGTCGGTCAGATCGTCCTCATCGCCGACGACGCCGGCGCCGGCGGGCTTGATGGTGATGGCGCCTGGCAGGTCGGGGCCCAGGACTTCAATCAGCGGGTATTCGCGAACCGCCTTCACGCCCGCGCGCTTGGCGAGGTAGTCGCGCAGCGAGCCCTCGGGCAGGAGGTTTGAGAAGAACGGCAGCAGTTTCGTCTGGGTCGGGTTGTGCTCGCGCAGCAGCCCGCCGTGCTCGCCCTTGAAGGCCAGGCTCAGGGTCGGGCGGTTTGGATCGTCGGCATAGGCGTCGTCGAACGAGAAGATCGACCGGTCCCCGCCAAGGGCCGTTATCGTGCCGACCTTGTGGTCGTTGAGGCGGACGTCGAGGCTGTCGGCGGTCATGGCTAGTCCTCGTCGTCCAGGCTGTAGGCTGGACGCTCCGATCCGGCCGTGTGGGCGAGCTGGTTACGGAGGCTACGCAGCCAGGTCGCGGCTTCGATGAGGATGTGCGCGTGTCGTCCGCGAGAGGCTGGCGGGTGCGTGACGAACATGTCGAGGTTCAGGAGCAGCTTTTTGAGCTCAGGCTCGAGCTTCAACGATCGCAGGCGGGGGGCCATGGGCTGAAGGTCACGCAAGGTATCGCGGATCGATCCGATCTCCTCTCGATCTGGCGCGAAGTCGTAGGCTTGCTCAGCGGCCTTGAGCAGCTGCCCAAGGAGCTCGTGCGAGGCTCGCTCGTCCGACCGTTGCTCGGCGGATCGAACCGCGGCGCTGACCGCAGTGACGGCCGTTCGAGGGACCAGCTGCAAATCCAGATCGAGGGCTCGGGCAAGTTCGATCAAGGTGGAGACTTGAGGATCCAGGCTGCCGGTTTCGAAGCGGGAAATCTGCGCTTGGGGCATGCGGGCGCGGGCGCTCAGCTCGCGCTGACTCCATCCCTTTTGCAGACGGGCTTGACGGAGCGTCTCCACAAACGGCTCCAAGCCGCTTCGTTTTGATAGTTTCTCCTGCATCATGGTCGTCCCTTGATGCAGAGTTATATATCGAGAAATGGCGACTTGTCCAGAGGGTGATATGTAATTCGATATTGACCGCGTAGATTGATATTGAAATCTGTATCAACTTCGTTTTAGGGCTCAAGCTTCAACGATCCGGCGTCGCGCCAGGAAGACGCCGACGATGGCGGCGTTCGGGAAACGCGTTTGAAGCACAAGGCACATGGCCCGGAAGTGCCGGCCGGTGGTGAGGACGTCGTCGAAAATCACCAGCCGCTGCGGCGGCCGGCGCGGCCCCGATCGCCGATCGAACCGGTAGGCCAAAGCAAGAGCCTCGGGCGTGGGCCGGTCGGATTGACCGTGCAGGGGAGTGTGGAACGCCGTCAGCGTCACGCAGTCAGCGAACGGGAGCTTCGCCAAGGCCAGAAGGTTGGTTAGGCGGCCGTCATAGTCCGGGTGGTCGCGCGGGCCGGACGGCGGGGTGGGGACGATGCAGGTTTCCTGGCGCCAAGTTTCGGGCCAGGCCGCGCGGACCGTCGCGGCCAGGGTCTTGGTCGCCTGCCATTTTTTGCGGTCAAGCCAGTGGGCGAGACAGGCCTCGTTGATGTCGGTCTTGAAGTCGAGGATGAGCGCGTTGCCGGCGCCGCCGCTGCGGCCAAGGCCCGGGTGGTAGTCGTGGATGGAGTAGATCTCGTCCTTGGCGTCGATGAAGGCGTGCTGGGCGACCTGTGCCGGAGAGAGCCGCTTCATCGCAAGCTCGTCCTCCGCCACTACCCCGCTTCCCCGTATCGCCGCACGGCGTCGGCTCTATGCGACTTGCACGACAATCGGTCTAGGGGTGCGGCGCGCCAGGTGGTGGTGGTGGTGGTGTCACTGGAGCCGGTGCGACGACAGCAGGCGGGGGCGCTGACGATGCAGCGGCTGGTGGCGGTGGTGTTGCGGGGGGCTGCGCAGCCGGCGGGGGCGGTTTGGAGATAGGCGCCGGGGCCGAGAGCCCGGTGATCAGGGTGTAGAGGCCAAAGCCCGCCAGGATGATCACCAGGGCGATGTAGATCCATCCGACCTTGCCCTTGGTCTTCTGGTAGCTCGCCTCGGCGTCGGCGATCGGCTGGTCGGCGATGCGTTTTCGCTCATCAGCCGAGATGTAGCCGTACAGGGTCTCGAACCAGCTGGTGCGCGCCTTGCGCTGGTTGGTGAGATAGCTCTCGTTGATCCCGGTCTGCAGAGCGAACGAGATCACGATGAAGATCGCCGCCGCGAAATAGAATCCGGCCGTCACGATCGGGTTGGCGACCTTGGTGGCGTCGCCCAGCACCTTGAGCACGAAGGGGGCTGCGGAGACCGCTACATCGCGCCAGAGCCCGCTGGTCAGGTCCTGGGCCCGTTGGGTCACCTTCTGGGCCTCGTCGATGACCGACTTGCGCAGATCGCCGAGCGCCTTGAGCGTGTCGCGGCTGGCCGACTGAACATGGGCCTCATAGGTGGCCTTAGCGGACTCCACCGCATGGACCACCACGTCGGTGAGCGGCTGGTCGGCGCGATAGGCGCGGGCCAGCTCCGCGGCGAAGATCATGTGGCGGACCTCGACGTCTTGGCCGGTCAGGAAGACCCACGTGGTTGCCTCGGTCAGCGCCTTGCAGGCCTTCGCGAGTTCAGGATCGTCGGCGCGAATGCGGACAATGGGCGGCCCGGAGGCCTGCAGCCACGTCACCCCGTTTTCCACCACGGCGCTCGACACCAATCCACCGAGCAGCCGCCTTGACGCCGTGGCCGTCCAGGCCTGGCGCTCGAGAGAGTCGACGACCGTGGGCTTGGTAAGAATCCAAGGTGAGAGGTCGTCCGCCACTTCGCGTGCCGGCGCGTAGTCACGCACGAATTTGCGGGGCTCGACCGGCACGGGTGCCGCAGGTTCCGTGATGGGTTGGTCGCAGTCCCAGGGCGCCAGGATCAGGCCCCGGGCCTCGAGCGCCGCGCGGGGCTCAAGCTGGGCGCAGAGCACCTGAGGCTCGGGCGGCGTCTTCTTCAGATACTCGACCACGCCCGCCGAGAAGGCGAAGACAGCGGTGCGAGCGGGCTTGGGTTTGACGATCGTCAGGACGAACTTGCGGTCTCCTACAAAGGCGTCGCCGCCGTCGAGGTCGCCGCCGATTTCGGGGTCGTAGATCTGCAGGCTTTTGAAGGGCGTCAGATCCGTCCCGCGCAACGCCAGCCACGCGGCTTGCTCCTCCGCGGTCGCGAACGGGCCGCGCAGGATCAGCTGGTCGACGCGTTCGTCGACCGCCTCGCCCTGGCCCGCGAAATTACGCGCGAGTTCGATTAGCTGTTTCGAGCTCGACGTCATCCAGAGTGATCTTGTCCTTGATGGTGATTTCGCCCTGGGCGCGGTCCACATGGACCACCGAATCCTGCAGGTCGATGGGGAAAACAATGCGCACCCCGCTGACGGTTTCGACCCGTCGGTTGCGCGGCGCCGGCATCGAGCCCTTCTCCAGGACGAAGGACTCGCCGGCCATGCCCTCGCGCTTCAGCCGGGTGTTGAGCGCCTTAAGCACCGGGCTGTCGTCGGGCAGGGGGCCGACGATGCTGCGGAACCAATCCTCGATCTTCTCGCCGTCGACCGAGGCGCCGGACTGGCTAGCGTCGTAGAGCCGCTTGGAAAGAGCGGCGATGGCGTCGGGGGGCAGTTGGTCCTTGTGGTCGCGCGCCACCTGGCGGGTGACCTCAATCAGCTTTTTGGTCAGCTCGCCCTCGGTGCGCATGCGGCGCACGCCCAGGAACTGTTCGAAATAGGCGGCAGGCCGCTGCGGGTTCTGGCGGTCGGAGACGCAGATGGCGTCGCCGTCCTCATTGAGCCGGATCAAGGCCGACTTCTGCAGGGCGTTGCGGTTCTGCACGAAGGTGCGTTCGATCTCGCCGAAGGTGGGCTTGGGTTTGCCCGAAGCGCCGGCCGCGAAGGCGTAGCTCAGCACCTTCTCATCCTCGAACTTCAGCATGGCGAAGGCCCTGCCGGTGTCGCAGTGCAGGGACAAGAGCATGAAGGCGCCGATAGCGGAGCTGCCGCGGTGGCCCTCGTCGAAGGCCTCGGCCAGCTGTTCGCTTTCTTCCTGGAAGGCGGTTGGGTCATCCTCGATCCGGGCGAGCTTGGTGCGCACGGCCGCGTCGCTCAGGAAGTCGTAGCGATTGCCGCCGTTGACCGATCGGATGCGGCCCAGAAAGAAGGTGGCGTAGGGAGTGGCGTCGAACGCTTCCAGGAGCTGGAAGTGCTCTTTGCCGGGTCCCACGATGTGGAACACGCTCTGGTCGATGACCAAGCTCGCCAGTTCGTCATCCGTGAAGAACGCCATGTTCCCTCTCCCTGGAACAAATATAGAACATTTGCCTAAATGCACCAAGGGCGTCGCGTGGAACCATGCGACGGGACCAGCCCGTTCATGATTTCATTGCTGACCGGATAGCGCCGCCCCGACTGCACCTTGTAGTTGTTTAATGGCGGGCGCAATGCCAAGCTTGATGACGGTTAAAGCGTCTCTTCGAAGAGAACGCGGCGCAGAGGCAGCTCCTCGGTCCAGAGGCCCGATTGCCGGGCCACGAAGTGCCGGCAGGTGGTGACGACCTTGGCGGTGCCGGCCAGCCGCATGTAGTCGGCATTCACCTCGGCCCGGGCGCGCAGCGCCGCCCTGCCGATCCCGCCGGTGGAGACCAGCAGGGCGCCACGCCGTCCTTCCCGAAGGGCGGTCTCCAGGCAATATTGGATCGCCTTGGGTCCGGCGCTGCGATCACGCCAGTGCTTGATCTCGATGTTGTACCAGGCGACGTCGTCCTGGGTAATGTCGCAGACCACGAGGTCGCGGCCGCCGTCCTTGGCGGGCGGCGTGACGATGCACCGGTAGCCCAGGCCCTGAAGCACCGCCCCGAGAAGTCGCTCCAGGTCTCGCCACTCCAGCTCGTCGACGGCAACCTTCTGGCGGGCGATCTCGACGGCGAGCTGTTCCATCAGGTCCTGAACCAGGCGCACGGCCGACGAGGCTTGGCGGTCGCGTTGGCTTTGGAAGCCCTCGCGGGCGAACCGCTTCAGGCCTTGGAAGTCCAGCACCGACACCCAGTGGGACCGGCCCTCGGTAAGCGGTCTCAAGGACGGGTCGTTGGGCTTGTTCTGGACGATCAGGAGTCTAGGGCATGAGGTGGCCGTCTCGCCCTGACCCCATTTGATCGCGAAGGCAGGCAGGACGCTGAGCTGCGCCCGGGTCGAGGCGAAATGAACCAGGATCCGCCGGCGGCCTCCCAGCACGTCGATGCAGTCGAAGGGAAAGGCGAGGTCGCCGTAGGTGACGTCACGGAGGACCTCGTAGGCCTGGTAGAAGAAGATCTTCTGCAGGACGGGAAAGAAGTGGGTGTCGCGCGTGGTCTCGAGATCGGCCGTGTTGGCCGTCAGATAGTCGATGTAGCGTTCGACCTGCTCGATCTCGAATTCCGGGTTGTTCGCCATCGCCCTTGGGCCTCGTCACAGACCCGCCCATCATCGCCAAGCGCAGGAACCCGGGGAAGGTTGTTGTTGCGCCCGACGCCCTAGAAGAGCTTGGCGGCCGTCGCGGTCACCGGCGTGCGCAGCACCTCGGCCTTCCAGTCGGCGCAGGGCTTGGGCAGAGGCGTCTTGTCCTTGATGAGTGCCTGCTCGGCCTCGACGCACTGCAGGTCGGCCTTGAACTTCGGGTCCAGCATGACCTTGTCGAAATAGGCGATCCCGAACAAGCGGCCGGCGTCGACATCGATCGGATGGTGGACGCCGCAGACCACGCGGTTGTCGCCATAGCGCACGCCGCGGGCGACGATGGCGTTGCGGTGGTCGGGGAAAACCTCCGCCAGGATCAGGGCGGTGGCGTAGCCGTTCATGGCATGGCCGGAGGGGTAGGACTGATGTTCGGTCCCGGCGAGATAGGCCATTTCACACACCGGGATCGAGGGGTCTTCGATGTAGGGGCGAGGTCGACCGTTGGCCTTCTTCACGGGGTCGACATAGGCGCCGGTGTCCACGATGACCTTGGTCAGGAGGGCGACCAGCAGCGGGCGGTCGCCTTGGTACAGCAGCTGGCCCGTGGCGTCGTCGAACCGGCGGACGATGTCCTTGGCGTAGTAGGCGTCGGCGTCCGACTTGGCCTCTTGAAAGGCCATGGAATCCTTCGCCGGCGTCGCGGCGCGGACCCGGTTGAGGTCGAGCTCGTTGACCAGGGGGTCGGTCGGCTTGGGCGGCGGCGCATAGCCCAAGGGCGCGCCATTCAGGTAGCCGCCGGTCGGGGGCGGGGTCTGGGCTTGGGCGCTTGCAGCGACGGCGAAGGCCGCGACGAGTGCGATGACGGTCCAGCGAGCGGCCATGCTCAGCCTCCCACGCCCCAGAACCGGGCCTCGTTGGCCTCGTTCGGGTCGTTGTAGAACTTGGTCTGCCAGGCGTCGGTAGTTTGCAGGCCGGTCCATTGCGCGGCGGCCGGCGCGGAGGTGAACCCCGCAGGGTGGCTGGCGGCGGTCTGGGCGGCCATCTTCTTGGATGGCGGCGCCATGTTGTGCCGCCACCAGAAGTGGTTGAACACCGACATCACGTTGAGCGCATAGGCTAGGGCCAAATCGCGGTCGCCCTCGACGATCATCAGGTTGTCGTCGTTGATGGTGGCGGCCTTGACGCCCATGTTGTGCGATCCGGTCATCACCACCGGGTGGTCGCCCAGCGGATCGATAACGATGACCTTGCTGTGCACCACCACGATCCCGACGCGCCCGAGATAATCTTCGATCGGCTCGCCCGGCTGGCGCTGGTCCGCAGGCAGAACGATGTCATAGCTCGACGGAATGGCTTCAGGGCCGTGCAGGAAGCCCACCGCGGTCGGGTCCCCGTCCTTGGCGTGCATGGTGGGGTCCGAGTTGATCACCGCACGCACATAGAGGTCCGGTCGGGCCTGAGAGGTCGCGCGCAGGGTCAGCAGCAGGCTCCCGGTCCAGCCGGGATCGAGCATCAGCGACAAGATCCCCTGTTTGGCGCCGCGGATCAGGGCGTTGGCATAGACCAGGTCCGGCGACTTGGGGCCGTCGGCCTTGGGCAGGTGGTGCGGGCTGAAGAAGACCGAGGCGGTGATCCCGCCGTCTTCGAAATGGTACTGGTCCTGGGCTGGCGGGCGCGCAGGCGGCGGCGTGGCGTCGCCGGCCGCCTTCAGCCGCTGCCATTCGTCATAATAGGCCTGGGCGATATCGGCGTTGCGCACCTCTAGACCGTTGTTGGCCTGGGTGTAGAGACCATGCGGCGACCAGTTGGTGCTGCCGGTCCAGGCCCACAGCGGCTTGTTGTTGGGGGCTATGACCACGAACTTGTTGTGGGCGTAGACGCTGTCCGTGGCCAATAGGCGGCGCGTGAGATCTACGGCGCCATCGAGCTCAGCGGCTGCGGCGGCGTTCTCGTCTTCGCCATTCTCGTGGGTGCCGTTGGCCAGGACCAGGTGGCAGCGTTGGCCGAGCTTCTTCAGTCCCCCGATCAGATCGGGATCGGAAAGCTCGAACAGGGCGGCGTAGATGTGCGTGGACTGGTCGTCGTGAGCGTCTGACAGCAGCTTCTTGACCCGCACGGCGAGCGCCGCCCCGAGTTCGTCGCCGATCGTTTCGCCGCCGGCGCCGGGGCCGGCCTTCGAGAGCTGCAGCACCTTGTGCAGCTCGTCGTCGGCGGAGAGGCCCTGAGCCTTGCCGGCCGGCGAAAGGGCTGTCCTGAGCTTGGCGAATTCGGCAGGGTAGAGCGTCGCCATGGTCGAGAACCAGCGCGAGCTGACTGAGGCGAAGTTGAAGTAGGGGATGAAGTCCCCGAACTCCGGCGGTGTCGGCTCGACCCAGGCTGACACGAGATCGCTTTCCGTGGAGGCCGCGGCCGTCCCGGTCATAGCGACCGCCTGATATTCCACCTTGCCTGGGTGGGGCTCGAAGTCCGACCAGGTGAAGCGCTGGAAGGGCCAATGAGTGCTGGGCTGGCCCTTCGGATTAGGCTGGGCCGGGCCGCCGTTGGAGAAGGCCACATAGGCGGTTAGAGGCTCAGGGTCGCCGCCATCGACGCGGCGCTTCAGGGCGTAGCCGAGGCAGCCTTCGATCTTGTCGGCTGACCACCAGGCCAGGAAGTTGCTGTCCGCGCCGCAAAAGGCGCGCAGTTCGAGATGCGCCATGACCCTTGCCCTCCCACGCTGGCTGCATTCGGCCAGTTTGGCCGTGAGGTTAGGACTCTTATGTGACGGATACACGCATGACGAGTGTCATAAGCGAACGTCGGTTTATGAACCTTGGGCGGCGTCCGGGCGGAGGATTTCCAGCAGTTCTTCCGGGGTCACGATCCTGGGCGTAGCCTCGGAAAACAATCCGTTTTCCCCAAGGGGTTTCAGGAATTCCACGGTGGGGCTGCAGACCAGCCATTCCACCGGCGTGCCTGGCGAAAACTCGGTTTGGCCGGCGGCGACTTGGCGGCGATAGGCCTCGCAGGTGCGCTGAGCTTGCCGCGCCGCTTCACGGATTTTGCCGCGACGATCGGTGATCGCGCGCGGGTGGCCCACCATGAAGGCGCGGGACTTCGCATAGGCCTTGCACTCCACGGTGATCAGCGTGTCGCCGCGACGGACCAGGAGATCGATGTCGGAGCGCGCCGTGGTGTCGAGCAGGGCGACCGGGATCCGGGCGCCGGCCACGCAGCCCGGCGCAGCCTCGTCCAGCCAGCTTTTCAGGTTCACCACGAACCGGTCACCATGCTGGCTCGCGTACCATTCCTTCGCGCCCTCGATCACGCCGGCCAGGAAATCGCCGACCAGCAAAAGATCGATGTAGACCATCTCGTCGGCCGAGAGATGGAAGAAGGGGGTTGCCTTGGCGGCGATGACATCCATCGCCCGCGCGCGTTCCGGCCCGACCAGGAAGGCGTCGAGGAAGGCGGTGGTGAGCCGTTCGCCCTCGTCCTGGTCCGGGGCCAGCGGGCTGCGTACCTGTCCGAAGCTGTAAGGCAGGGTCGCACGAGGCAGTCGCAGGAACCCCTTTCGAGCCAGACCGAAGGCAAAGCCGATGCGGTGCTCGGTGTCCTCGGGCGTGCCCGACGGGGTGAACCCCGGCCGTTCCCTGGAGAGGTCAAGCTGCGGGGAGCTGTGAAAGATCTGCACCGCCAAGGCGGTTAGGACATGAAGAATGGGATCGGCGCCGACGCCCCACTGCTCAACAAGGGCTTCATCATAGTGCCTCAGGAGCCGGGCGAGGCCTCCGCCATCCATCTGGCTCGCGAAGCGGTCGAAGGAGAGCCAGCGTTCGCTCCCGATCGGGGCCTCGATCATCTGGCCGCCAACCCGCATGAAAACGGGAATGCGATAGTTCGACCACTTCACGGGATCGGGTTGAGGCGAGAAAAACCCGCCCGCATCGAACAGCCGGCCGCCAGGGCGGCGCCGTTCGTAAGCGGCCACAGCCTCCTTGACCTCTGAGGGCAGATCCACGGTGAGTTCGACCGGCGAGGGGGCGACCAGCTTGCCGCCCTTGCCTAGCCACCGCGCCGTGTCGCGCAGGTGGTTCATGGTGATGGCGATCGCGATCCCGTCGAAGGTCGCCCAAAGTTCGCTGCCCTCCAGAGCGACAACTTGGTTGTGGGTGTTTCCGACATGGATCGTGGCGGTGCGGTCGGGGTCCGGCGCGGCATGTTTGACGATCAGGGAAGCGAGGAGCAGGTCCGCGCCGTCCAGGAAGACCGCCGGCGCGCGGCGCGCGATGGCCATCAGCGTTTCCTTGGAAACATCCGCCGTCGTTTCGGCGAACAGGCGCTCCGCGGCCTCGATCGCCTGTTGGATTAGATCGAACTGCTGTTCGCGGGTCTTGGCGTCGGCAAGGCCAGCATGAATGGGTGCGGCGATCCGCTGACGCAGCGACGACGACCGAGCCAAGACCTCTTGGGCATTGCCGTTCACGAAGTCCTCGATGAAGCCCAGGAGGGGATCGAAGATCGCGCGTTTGGAGGTCTCGCTGGTCATGGGGGACCTCTCACTCTTGTTTTGCTCGAGGCTACACCGAAACGACCACGGATTTTTGGATGCCGTTTGGGCCGGGCGCTATCGGGTCCGTCGCCGTTCAGGTGAGGTGGTGCGTTCCGCCGGCGCCGACTTAAACCGTGCGCCACGCTCCAGCCAATCGGCGATCTGGGCCCGCGCCGCCTCCATCACGCGCATCTGGGTATCGGGATGCTGCACTCGGTCGCGGATCACCGCGTCGACCACCCGAAGTTGGGATTTGGCGGCCCGGTCGACTTGGCGATCCTGCGGACGTTCGCGCTGGGCCACTCGCCGTTCCAGTTCCTGCAGATCGCGCTCGGTCGGCTTGTAGCCAGGCACCTCCAGCCCCAACGTGCGGCCGGTCAGCCAGGCCTCGCGGCGAAAGGCCGGGTCGCCATGGGCGGTGACGATGGTCCATCCGCGGTGCTTGGCGATCTGCGCCATGTCGCGGATGGCGTTGGGGTCGGCGCGGTCGGCGGTGAGCCGGTCTCCGCGATCGCGAAACGCCGCCCGAGCGACCGTGGCGTCGGCGTAGAAGCCAAGGCCTGGGCCGCCCTTCCCGTCGGTGTAGTACATCGCCTACACCCTCTACATTCTCGATCGGAACGTCCGGATGGCGACCGTGATCGGCCTGGTCGGCGCCGGTGGAATTGGGCAGGAGCTGAAGGGCCGTTACGACATGTACAATTACGGCCATGTCGGCACGATCCTGGTAGCGCTCTTCCTCCTGGTGCTTGCTTTAGATCAACTGGCGAGCCGGCTTCGGTCGAAGTTGCTTTAGGTAGGCTGGCCCGACTATCTTCGGATCACTTGGCAGCCTGCTTCGACCGGATGTTTGATTTGGGCATCATCCACTTCGCCCAAGATTCAGAACATTTTCCGGCAGCGGCGCCGTCGAAATCGATAAAGCCGTAGCTGGGATGTATGAAGGCGAGCGCGAAGCGGTAGTTGAAGCATCCCGGGACCAAGTCCTTGGGATGCGCCGTGGATTGAATCAGCGGCGTGTTCCAAAACAGCGACCCATCTGCGAAATGCGCCAGGGCGCGCTTATTGCGTTCCGAGACTTGCGCGACCGGGACCAGGGCTTGGACTTTCGCCCGGAGGGTGACCTGTTTCAAAAAGCCGATTGGGAACGGGATGTCCGGCCGAAATGCCTCAAACGGGAAGTTGTAGTAGATGATGTCCGTCAGCTCTCGCCCCGCCTCGTAGGCATCTGAGCCATCCGACTCATCTTCTTCCAAGTGAGCGAAGTCTGTCGAAAACTGGAATTCGAGCAGGTTGAAGGTTTCGAGATCTATCTGCCGCCCCCCAACAAGCACTTGGGCTCGCGGACCAGGCCGGTCACCGATTTGAGCGAAGATCGGGTCCTTGTCGTAGCCCAGTCGCTTGTAGTCGCGTCGAAATCGGGTCTTCAGGTCTCCAAACCGCACTGCATCGGCATCGATGCCGAGGTCCGCAAGCTTCATTCCCCAGGCTCCGAGGGCCGTACGGGAAGCACGCCGTAGAGGTGCGAGATGTCGAGGTCGATGTAGCTTCGCGTGCAGGAGGAGAAGGCCGGCAAGCGATGTTCGTCGTAGAAGTGGAAGACGTACCGGAACTCTTGCTGATGCTGGTAGGCGATGCTCTTCCAAAAGGGAATTTCGCCCGAACTGTGGTCGTCTTCGGTGGCTGATTGCGCCGGGATGTAGCGGACCTCGCCGGACCGGAAAGCTACGTCGACATCATAGACATCGGTGAGCGTCACGATCGGAGCATAGGTCTGGATATCTCTCGGCGCCATTTGAAAGGCGAGTTCCCGGGCGATCAGACGCCCGAATAGCTCGGCGTCCGTGATAACGTAGCAACTGTCGTATTCCGCGAATTTGGCCAAGTTGGCGCTCGCGGCGCAAAACATCAGATTGAATGGCGCCATGCGATGAATCTTGACTTCGTATCCGAAGATCTCGCTGTCGACGCCGCTCTTCACTCCCTCCTGAGAGTCGCCAATGTCGGCGTCCTCGAACTGATGGTAGTAGGTCATATTCCCAATTCGCAGTGTCTCGCAGCCGAGGGCGATGTTGTGCTCGCGGCGGCATAGCTTGTAGATCGCACGAGGGTGCGCAGCATCAGTCTCGACCTCCGCTGGCATCCCGGGACCTAATTGGGCCGCCTTACGACCATGCCTCATCCCAGCACTCAGCTTTCGTTGCTGCTCACGACTTTTCGCCGTACCCACTCAAGAGTGGGGCTGAATTCGGTGCCTGTGAAGCCTGCATCGCCCGGCATTCGGGGCGGCTCCCCATCCCGACGCCGCTGACGTTGCCACGATGATGGCAAGGCCAAAAGACAAGCCTTTCGCAACGATGATCGCTGAATAGGTCCGGAAATATCGACCGCGGCGCTGATTCGTCGCGCGAATTGACGCTGGGTCGGTCGGTACCGAGGGCCGTCGGGCATGCCGGGGGATTTAGCAGGACGGCCGCGGTCCCTCGGGCGGCCCGCACCGAGGGCCGGGGCCGTCGCCCCGCCGCGCGCGGAACTGGTCCGGCGTCAGCAGCAGCTCATCCTTGTAGGTGCAGAGGATGTCCTCGATCTCGTGGGTTGTCAGATGGCGCAGGCCTTGCGGAACCTGATGCCGCAGGATGCCGTAAGCGTCTTCCTTGGCCAGCCGCCCGCCCGCCAGCCGCCGCGCGCCCACGCGGGCGCCGGCGTGGAGATAGATCAAGTGGCGGCCTTCCAATCCGAGGCGATGGCGCAGGCGCTCCGCCGCATCGTAGACCGCCAGTTCGCCAAGGCCGCGGATCGGTTCGAAGGCGGCCGCGACCCGGTCCAGCAAGACGTCGAAGGTTCCAGCTTCGGCGAGCTGTTCGGCGATAGCGTGCAACGCCGCCGTCCCCGCCGCCAGGGCCTGCCGGGTCAACCGGCGCTGGTGGGGGTGGCGCTTGCCGTATTGGCCGGCCATGCCGACCTGATCGATGACCCTGGAGAAGGGTTGGCCGTCGGCGCGCCAGTCGTTGGCGTCGCGGGCGCGGGCCGGCGCGTCGGCCTGGTATTCGGCTACGATCAGATCAATGGTTTCGGGGTGGATGGCGGGGCGCATGGCGGGTCCTCTGGTCGGCCGACAACCTAGCATAGGTCTTGATTTGTTCCGAGGGGGTGTAGGCGCGTGATGACGCTGGTGGAGATCGCCAACCCGGCCGACTTCGCGGGCGTACAGGATGTCCTCGCCCGCGAGCCCTGCGCTTTCCTGATCGGCTCGGCGGTCTCGATCTTTCCACCAACCGACATCCCGGCCGGGGCGGCCTTGGCCCGTGACATCGTCGAGTTCCTCCTGGCCGGCCAAGCCTGGACCGACCCAGAGGAGGAGCAGATCGCCCGCAAGTTCGCTGGAACCTGCGCCTTCGAGAGCCTGCTGGAGCACTATCCGAAGCTCGACCATCTGAAGGCCCACTTCGCGGGGGTCATGTCGGGGAAGTCGCCCAACCCGGTGCACGGGGCGATCATCGCGGCGGCCGCCCGCTCAGGCGCGCCGATCGTCACCACCAACTACGACGACCTGATCGAGCAGGCCGGCGCGGCGTCGGGCGCCGCGTTCGGTGTGGTGATCGACGAGGGCGACATTGGCGGCGTTTCTTCAGCGGTGGTCCCGATCTTCAAGATCCATGGCTGCGTCCACCGTCCGGCCAGTCTCGTCGTTCGAATGTCCGAGGAGCCCATCGGCGCCACCTGGAAGAACGCCTATCTGGAGACGCTGGTCTGCGGCCGGAATCTCTTCGTCATCGGCTATTCCGGCCAGGATTTCGACATCTGCCCGGCGTTGATCCGGGCGGGCGTCAAGCGCCTGTTCTGGAGCGTGCGAGACTACGCTCAGGACAGGCCCGGGTTTTCCCAGCATCTGAACGCCCTTGTCCAATCGGGGGCGCCTTTGACCCTCGTCTGCGGCGACCTCCAGCTGTTGCTGGGCTTGAGCCCGGTCCGGCCGGCGGCCTCCGGGTTTTCGCTGTCCGCCTTTCTCCAGCAAGACCTGACCGCCGGCGGGGCGGCGCTTTGGCGGGCCGAGTTCTTCGCCTTCATCGGCATCGAGCCGGCCGTGCGGCGGCTCTTGCCGCAGCTGGCGCCCGACGATGCAGAGCGGCTGAAAGCGGTTTGCGACTTCATGCGGGGCTATCACCGCAAGGCCTTTGAATCCTGGAGCGCGCCCCGGCTGTCCGCGCCCGAGCGCTCACTGCTGAAATCCATACGCCTGCGCAATTCTGGCCGATTGACCGAAGCGCGATGGCGCCTGGCCGTTTTCGCCGCGGGGTGGCGACGGGTGCCTTTGGCGGTGAAGCGTCGGGCGGTGCGCCACCTGCGCTATTCGCTGCTGCTCAACCGTCATGCGGCGGGCTCCCCCGCCTGGCGACGCCAGGTGCGCCGTCTGCTGCGGTCGGCGCTGGCGGCAGGGGCCTGGACCGAGGTTAGCCAGCTCCTGGCGATCTTACAGCATGCCGGCGTCAATGCGGCCGCGCTCGGGTTCGATTGGGCCCTGTTGCCGCCGGTGGCCGGGTCTCGACACATCGGCGGCGCCGTCAGCCACATCCATGAGTTCGCGCGCGCGGCCTTTCGAACCGACCCGGACGAGGCGGCGTTTGGACCGGTCATCGCGCTCGCCGAACGGTTCGAGTTCAACGGCGCCTTGATGTTGCTCTATGACGCCGCGCTCTGTTCGCGGCGGGTCATTGGCCTTCGGCGGCGCGCTGGCTTGTTGCTGAAGCTCTGGCGGGCCTATGCGGCCAGCGAGGTCACAGCGATCACCAAGATCGTCTATTCCCTCAAGGCCTTCGCCATTTTTCTCCGCCTTCGTCGGCACATCCCGGTCTGATCGGGCGCCGTCGGCTCCGCTTGCCGGTTTGAGGGAGGCGTGTCCATATGGCGGCCTCTGTCACAGACCCGTCGCAACCATGATCCCGCCGATCTCGCCCACGGTTCAGGCCGAGGAAGCACGCGCCAAGGCCGCCCGCCTCGATGGCAAGGAACGCGCCTATTGGCTCTGGCTGGCCAGCGAGTGGGACAAGAGGAGCCCGCGCCAACCGCCCTTGGGGCAGAACGAAGCGGGCCGTGGGGCTCGCGAACTGCGCTCTGAACCATGGGCGAAGCCAAGCGATTGAAGGCCCAGCGAACCGCCGACCTCGCGGCGGCTTTGCGGGTGGAATTGGGCCGGTTGGCGGCTCCGACCTCTGCCCTCGAAGCGACCCTGTTGCCCGAGATCGAAGCGCTCACCTTCTATGAGGTCGAGCGCGCGCCGGACGACATCCTGGTCTACTGCAACATGAAGCCCCAGCAATGCCACACCAACGCCGGGGAATATGCGCGGCTCGATCCGGAACAAAAGACCCGCCATATCTCGGGGTGGTGGAAGCGGGGCGACATCTTCTACTTCCACTCCGTTGTCCTGATCGGGACGAAGCTCTTCTGCGTCACGCCGCATCGGGACAAGCGGCCGCTGTCCTTCGCGCCCGACTACGACGTCCACTGGCGGACCCTGGAGGATCGTCACGTATCGGAGCGTCGTGGGGTCGATCCGCCGTACCTCGTCCGTCGTGACCCGGATGTGGTCATCGCCAGCGCCGCGATGTTACTCGCCGAGCTAGACGCCGGCGCCGATCCTTACAGCCTTCGCTTCGACGTCTAGGGGCTGACGCTGGTTTGATCGGTCGCCGCGGTCTCAGGCCTCGTCCTTCGGCTTTTCGACCACATGATAGAATTGATCGGACTCGCTGAACGTCAGCGTCATGCCCTTCACCTCGAAGAGCCCGCAGTTGATCAGGTCCGCCGCCTCCGGGTCGAAAAGGGCGATGTTGAAGCCGTCATCGCCGAAGTTGCTCTTGTAGACGACGCCATCGGCGCCGGCGTGCTTGAAGAGCTCGGCCAGGATCTGGGTCGCCGCATAGTCCGCCTGATCGTCGGACCGGGTCATGGGCTCGGCGAAGGCGCGGTCGATATGCGCCCAGACGGCCTTGATCCGCTCTTCCGGTTCGGGTTCGTACATCCCCTCGTCGAGGTTGTAGTAGAACGGGTTGTCGGCATGGCGCCGCGAGCAATCGACGACGGTCAACGGCCGTAGGGTTTTGAATTGCCCGCAAGAGACATAGGCGCCGATCCAAGGCCGCACCTCGGACATGGCGGCCTCCTTGGTGGTGGCCAGGTAGAGACACGGGATCCCGCGGGGGTTGGCGCGGCCGTCGGACGCCCGGCCAACCTGTGGCTTCATCCGGCTCCGGGGATGGGCGCAGGGGATTTCGTCGTCGGTCTCGTCGTCGATCGGTCGCCAGCCGTGACCGACCTGGGCGCGCCAGAAGATGCGGCCCTGCGGGATTTCGAGCCGCCGGCTCTCGCTCGTCGCCAGCACGGCGGCCAGAAACGCTTCAGTGCCCGGCGAGCGGATGTAGCGATATTCCCGGTTCACGGCGCGGGCGAAATTCCAGTAGCTGCGCCAGGACGGGAATGCGCCCGCTGGGTCGATCTGCGGCGTGGTCATGGTCGGCCCTCCGTGGCTGCGCCCCGCAGGGGGCGCGGAGCGCGGCGACCCTAGCGCGCGACTCTAGGTCCCGGCAGCGGTGAAGTTGGGGTTCTCGATCTGTTCGCCGGATGGTAGCCTCCGTCGGCATGCTTCCGTCCGCGTCACCCCTCGCGCTTGAAGACCTCGGTTGGGCCTCGTTCCAAGACCTGGCCATCGCCTATGCCGAAGACCTGTTCGGCAATCCGGTGACCACCTACGCCAAGACCTGGGACGGCGGCGTCGACGGCGAACACGGTCTCTTGGTCTTGGGCGACGCGCCGCCGGGACGCGTCTGGGCGATCCAGGCCAAGCATACCGGCCGGGCCGGATCCTTGGGCGAAGCCGACCTGAAGGCTGAGTTCGAGAAGCTGCCGGCCGTGCTCGCCGAAGGGTTCGACAGCTATCTGCTGATCACCAACCTCAGCGTCTCGCGTCACGCCATGAGGGCGATCAAGGCCAAGGTCCTGGCCGCCGGCTTTTCGGCCTGCCACGTCCATGGTCGGGACATGTTGGTCCAGAGGATCCGGCGATCTCCCCGGCTGCGGGTTCTGGCGCCCCGGGTCTACGGCATCGGCGACCTGTCGCTGATCCTCGATGAGCGATGCGCGGAGCAGATCGCGGCCTTGCTGGCCGCGTCTCGCTCGGACCTGGACCGGTTCGTCGCCACCGAACCCTATCGCGCGGCGGTCCGGGCCTTGGCCGAGGACGGGGTGGTCGTCCTGCTGGGCGAGCCCGCGGCCGGCAAGTCGACCATTGCGCGGGTTCTCTCGGTCGCCTCCCACGACCGCTTCAACGCCACGCCTTTCGTCCTCCATCGCCTCGATGAACTGACCCGGCATTGGCATCCCGGCGATCCGGCGCGACTCTTTTGGGTCGATGACGTGTTCGGCTCGACCCAGGCCGAGTTCTTCGCGGCAGACACCTTCAACCGGCTCTTGCCGACCCTGGCCACGGCCTTGGCCGCGGGCAACCGGTTCGTCTTCACCTCGCGGACCTATATCTGGCGCGCGGTCGAACCCAGGCTGAAGCTGTCGGCCGTGCCGCGGTTCGCCAAAGGCATTGTCGAGGTGAAGGTCGAGGACTTCAGTGACCGCGACAGGGCGCTGATCCTGGCCAACCATGTCCGACTCGGTGACCACAGCCGCGAGTGGCGCATGGCCTTCAAACGCCTGGCGCCGGACGTCGCTCGTCACCCGCAATTCACGCCGGAGGTCGCGCGGCGCCTCGGCCTGGAGGCCTTCACGGGTCGGCTGGAATTGGTTTCCCATAAGGTCGACGCCTATGTCGCCAATCCCAGCGCCTATCTGGAGGAGCTGATCGGCGGCCTGTCCGCGGCCGGCCAGGCGGCCCTGGCCCTGCTCTTCATGCATGGCGGGGAACTAGCCGTCTCCCTCCCCAGGGACGAGGCTCTGGAGGTGGTGACTGAGGCGTTTGAGGTCTCGCCCGGCCAGATATCCTTGGAGTTGGCGGCGATGGAGGGATCGCTATGCCGCCGGCAGGTGGCCGACGAGGAGCCGGTCTGGCGGTATCGCCACCCGTCCATCGGCGAGGCCTTCGCTTCGGTGGCGGCCCGCTCGCCCATGCTCCTCGATGTCTATCTGCGGGGCGCTGAGCCCGAGCGGGTGCTGGAGGAGGCGGTGTGCGCCGGCGTCGAGGTGAAGGGCGCCATCGTCGAAATCGGCCGCGGGCAGTACGATCGGCTGATCGCGCGGATGCAGGGTCACTACTGGGGTAAGCTCAAGCGCCTACCGCGCTGGTTTCTGATCACGCGATCGACCCCGGAATTTCGGCGCCGGTACTTCACGACGCCGCTCGCCGCTCACCATCCGGTGTTCGATGACGGCCGCCGACTTGAGCATCAGACCCTGGCGCTGATCGCGCTGCTGACGCCAGAGGGGCTGGTGGAACCCGAATACCTAGCCTTCATGCGCTCGCGCATTCGCAGTGGCCTCCTGGACTGGGGCATCCCGGAGTGCCTCAGCCGCTGGGCTCGGGACATCGTCGGCGAAGACGAGTTCCAAGAGCTGTTGCAGATGGCCGTGGGCAGTCTGCGCGATGGGGGCTCCAAATATCTCGAGCACTGGGAGCCCGCCCGAGATTCGCAGGAGGCGCCACGAGATGAATTCCGCGGCCTGCTGGAATTCGTGGAGCAATTGGAGATGTGGATCGATCCCGACGAGGCCGCTGAAGTGCTTGAGATCATGCAGGGTCGGGTCGATGCTCGGGTCGAGGCCTGGGAGGAGCAGGCCCAGCAGGACGAGTGGGATCGGCGCGAAGAAGAGCACCACTACGCCCAACGCGCACGGGCGTCCGGCCGGGTGGTCGCGGTCGCGCCGGCGCCCCGCTGGACCCCGCCATCGCGTCCGGCCGCCGACCCGCTCGCTGACGTTTTTTCCGACCTGGACGACTAAGCGCGCCCAACGGTCCCGACCATCCGGGGCGCCATCGCCTGATCCCGCACGCCGCGACTGCTGGTTGCATCGGGCCTGATCCTTTGATCAAGCTGCGCCACGAAGTCTGCCGAGGAACCGAGGATGGCGAGCATTCACCCCGATGTCGCCTTCCTGCTGGATGGCCTGGTCGCGACGCCGCTCGCGCCGCTGGCGGCCGACGCCGTGACGGTGATCGCCGCCGAGCCTGAGGACGGACCGTTTGAAGGGACTTTCGGACGGCGCATCGATCCGCGGGAGCGGGCATTCGTGCTTCGCCAGGTCGATCTGATCGAGCAGATGATCTTCTTCCGCATCAAGGCCGAGCGCGGTCTGACGGAAAGGATCCGCGGGCTCGCTGAGGAGCTGGAGCTGAAGCGGGTGGTCGTCTTGGGCGACGACAGCGACGAGCGGGCGTCCTTTGGGCGCAGGCGGGCTGACGATCTGGGCTCGCCCGAACGCGAGGCGGCGATCCGTCGCTTCGCCGATGTCTACGCGGGCGCGCTGCGAAGCGTGCGGCGTCGCTGGAGGGCCGGCGGATGAGGACCCTGACCCTCAAACGACCGGTGAAGGTCAAGCAACCGCCCAAGACCAAGGCGACCTGGGCCAAGGAAATTGAAGCGGCTGCGAACGAACTGGCGATGGCGGCGCCCAGCATCGGCAGCGGCCTCGGCAACGCCTACGAGGCCTGGGTCGCGCTGGAGCTCGCCAAGGCCCTGCGGGATCTTGGGCTCTTCGTCCAGGCCCGCGACTGCCAGGACACTCCGACACACGAATTCTTCTTCCGGCGCAATCCGGGCAAAATCAAATCGGCGTCCACTCACCCTTACAATCAGCCTTGCCACTTCACCGTGGACGGGGCGTCCGACGTCCTGGAAATCCACGCCGGTGTCCAACACCGAGGGATGAGCGACGATCTGCACGAGATCGACATCAGTGTGGTGCCGCAGGCCGAGGCGGCGGCGACCCGCGCGCTCGCCAAGGGCGGCGCCCATGTGGGGACGCGTTGCCTGGCGTTGGAGCTCAAGGAATACGGCGACGAGTCCTTCATCGACAAAGGCATTCCCCGCGCCCTGCTGGGCGTCATGGCGGACCTTGATCCCGAGCTGATCGCAGCCCGCGCGGCGCGCCGGCCCAGGGCGCGCATCTCGGTGGTGTCCGGCTATGCGCCGGCGCCGCACTACGCGTTGCTCACCACGGCCAAGATCCGGCCGCCGTCAAAGACCTTCCTGTCTGCCCACGGCGTGCAGTGGGCCGAAGGCCTCAACTGCCGCGACGACTGCGACGCCATCGATCAGCTGGCTCAACGGGTCGCCGATATCTTGAGGCGGCGCTGAGGAAGCTAGGGTCGCCATAAGGTCGGAGGGGGAGGCAAGAACATCATGGGCAAGCTCGATGGAATCGTTCGGCGCTACATGCCGCTGTCGGCCGTGATCGACACGCTGCAGCGGCGCGAGATTGCGTTGCTGGATCCGCAGAACTGGGATGACCGTAACGATCGCAAATGTCTGCAGATCTACAAGGAGCGCAAAGGCTATCGATCCCTTTACGCCATGTGCGCGGCCGACTGTTCCGAGACCTATTCCCACTGGCGAATCTACACGCCCGGCGCCGACGGCGCCTGCGTGGAGCTGGTGACGGAGCACCTGGAGGAGGCTCTTCGCACGCGCGGCGACGCTCTTTTTCGATCGGTCGACTACGTCACCCTGCCGGAGGTGGACCGTCTGAGCGAAGGCGACCTGGATCGGCTGCCGTTTTGCAAACGGGCAGGCTACGGCGCCGAGGAGGAATATCGCGTGATCGCCTGGTCCGATAAGGATCAGGCTGCTGCGCTCAGCATGCCGATCGAGGTCAACTGGATCCGACGGGTCGAGCTCAATCCTTGGATGCCGCCACCGCTGGCGGAGTCGATGAAGAAGACCCTCAAGCTGATCCCGGAATGGTCCCATCTGCGAGTCTCGCAATCAACCCTGATCGACAACAAGCGCTGGCGCGACGCCGCCGATCGGGTTGGCGGGCGGATTCCGCCGGAAGATCTCACAAAGTAACGCGGCAGCTACAGGTTAGCTTTTTTGTGAGGGCGCTGCGCTCGCGCGCAGCGGCTGCTTGGGGCTCCGCCCCGGGCGCACTTCGGATCGGCTTCCGCCCAGCTTCGGGCTGGGCCAGATCGCCGGGATCGCAGGAGTGTCAGCCCTGCAGCCGGTTCCCCGCGAAGCCGCCCCTCCGTTTGCACCCCCGGTCTCGCCGACGGGCAAGGGTTCAGGCGCGCCTTGCGCCTGCAACCCATGCCCCAAAGGAGCTAGACCCATGAACGTCCATGTTGAAACGCCTGCGCCGGAAAGCGCATTGGTCAGCGGCACGGTGATCGCCGTGCCGTGGAACAGGTTGAAGAAGTCGCCGCGCAACGCCCGCAAGACGCCCCATGCGCAAGCCGACATCGACGCCCTGGCCGCCAGTATCGCGGTCAAGGGCTTGCTGCAGTCGCCCGTCGTTGAGCCGGAGTTGGACGGGGAGCGGGCGCCGACCGGATGCTACTTCGTCACCATCGGCGAGGGGCGGCGGTTGGCGTTGGGGCTGCTGGTCAAACGCAAGCTGATCAAGAAGTCCGAACCGGTGCGGTGCGTGGTGGACCTGACCAACGACCCCCATGAAATCAGCCTGGACGAGAACGTCACCCGCAGCGCCATGCACCCGGCGGACCAGTTCGAAGCCTTCCGGCGCCTGTCCGAAGATCGCGGCCTCAACGCCGAGGACGTCGGCGCCCGGTTCGGGGTGTCGGCAGGGGTCGTGCGGCAGCGACTTCGCCTGGGCGCGGTCAGCCCAAGGCTGATGGACCTCTATCGGACGGGCGACCTGACCCTCGACCAGATGATGGCCTTCGCCGTCACCGAGGATCATGCGCGGCAAGAGCAGGTGCTGGAGCAGTTGGGCGGCCACCGACCGCCCTATCTGATCCGCCGCACTCTGACCGAGGCCAAGGTCCAGGCTTACGACCGGCGGGCGGTGTTCATCGGCGCGGAGGCCTATGGCGAGGCGGGCGGGACCATCCTGCGCGACCTCTTCACCGAGGATGGCGGCGGCTGGTTCGAGGACGTGGCCCTGCTGGACCGGCTGGTGCTGGAGAAGCTGGCCGGGCTCGCGGCGGCCGCGCGGCTCGCCGAAGGTTGGAAGTGGGCCGAGGGTCGGCTGGACTATCCCCGCGCCGAGGGACTGGCGCGGGTCTATCCGCACCCAGTGGAGCGGACCCAGGCCGATGCCGCCGCCATGGCGGCCTTGGGTGAGGAGTATGACGCCCTGGTTAGTCAATGGGACGCGGTCGAAGACCTGCCGCCCGAGATTGAGGCACGGTTCGCCGAGATCGATGCGGCGCTGGAGGCCTTCGGCGATGGGACGGCCTACGACCCGGAAGAGCTTAAGCGCGGCGGGGTGTTCGTTGTTCTAGGCCATGACGGCATGGCGCGGGTCGAGCGTGGCCTCGTCCGGCCTGAGGACCTGCCGGTCGTCGAGCCCGAGGCCGAGGGGCAGCGCGGCGAGACCGGGCCGGAAGCGCCCAGCGAGGCGCCCGCCGCCGAAGTCGAGGAGTTTGTCGGCGATCCGGCGGCGCCCCTGCCGGATCGGCTTGTCCTGGACCTGACGGCGCACCGCACCTCCGCCTTGCGGGACGCCCTGGGCCAACAGCCCGACGTGGCCCTGTGCGCCGTGGTCCACGCTCTGGCCGTGGCCACCTTCTACCCGCCCTACGAGCGGGCCAGCTGCTTGGAGATCAAGCCGACCTCGGCGCCTCTCGATGGTCACGCGGCGGAGGTTGGCGAGAGTCGGGCCGGGCGATCCGTAGCCGAGCGCCACGAGCGCTGGGCGGTGCGGTTGCCTAAGGAGGCTTGCGACCTTTGGGATTGCGTCATGGCCTTGGGGTCGTCCGATCTGCTGGAGCTTTTGGCCCATTGCGCGAGCTTGACGGTCAATGCCCTGCGGGTTTCTTGGGACCGTCGTCCGGGTGCGTGGGCGCACACGGATCGGTTGGCGCAGGCGGTGGGGCTCGACATGGGCGCCTACTGGTCGCCCACGGTGGCGAGCTATTTGGGGCGCGTCACCAAGGCCAAGATCGGCGAGGCGGTGCGGGAGGGGGGCTCCCCCGAAGCCGCTGAGCGGATCAGCGGCTTGAAGAAGCCCGACATGGCCCAGGAGGCGGAGGCGCTGCTGGGGGCCACGGGCTGGTTGCCGAGCTTACTCCGGGCCCCTGCCGCCACGCAGGAGGTGAGGCCAAGTTCGCAGCCGTGTCGCAAGACGCCGCTTAGATAAAGGCGTGGACCGCTTGCACGGTCCGTTTTCTCCCCACATTTTTGGCCGCGCGCCTCGGGCGCGCGGCCCTTTCTCTATACGGTGTCGCCGAGCTTCCTCGGCATCTGCGCGGCGCAGACCGACCCGCCATTTTGAGCGCGCCGGATGATGTAATCGGCGCCGCAGGCGAGCGCGCCCTTGTAATCGCCGGGCGCGGACGCCTTGCGGTTCAGAACAAGCAGTTCGTCGCGAATATCATCGTAGATCGGTTCATCGGGCGGCCCGTCGGCGCGCTCGGTCACCAGAGCGACGCGGCAGACCTCCCAAAGGCGCCGGGCGGCCGCACGGAAGGACACATTGAACGCTCGGCCAAAGGTCAGCCAATCGGCGACGGTTGTGACCCGCGCGGCGAAGGCTTCCACGTCGGGACGGGGCATCAGGAGGGCGGCCCCGAACCGGTCGCACCAGCGCTCTTCCTGAATGTCGTCGAGCGTCTGCGTATTGAAGGTCAACGCCAGGTGGCCAAGCTCATGAGCGGCCGTGAACCGCTGTCGATTGCGGTTCGCGCCGGCTTGGAGGACCACCACATAGTCCGGCCCGAGCACGCCCGCCGGCACCAGATAGCCGTCGCTCTCCAGGTCCTCCACCTCCAGGCGGGTAAAGTCGCCGAACCGGGCTAGGGTCCGGTTCAGGTCGAAGGCGCCGGGCGGGGCGCCGACCCGCGCCCGCACCGCCTCGGCCGCTGCGTCCGGCGCCTCGGGCAGGTTACAGAAGAAGTCGCGGGCGGGCATCATAGGCCTCGAGGATGCGCCGCAGATCGCGGCTGCGCTTGGCGGCGTCGCCGTGGCGCGCCGCGAGTTTGAGCTCCAGCGCGTGGGCGCGCGCTGCGTCGCCCCAGCCGTCGCGTAGAAACCCCTCCATCACCGGATTGATCCGGTCGCTGGTTCGCTGTTGAAGCGGTGCGCACACCACGTTCTGGCGCGCCCGCGCCGCCATGGGCGGCTCCATCCCTTCCGTCAACAGCACGAGCGTCGGCGGTGTATCGGGCTTTTCCAGAGCGCGGATCAAGGCCGCCAGGACCTCGGACGAGGTGGGGGTCAACACCAGGATCAAACCGGACGCGCCGTCCACCAGGTCGAACAGCCGCTGCCGGGCCAGCGACAGCGCGCCGCGCCGCACGGAGGTCAGATCATACGCCAGAAGGCTGCGTCCGTAGCGCGCGCAGACCGGTTCGATCCCGGCCAGGGCCGGCTTGTAGGCGTCGCCTTCCGCAAGAAGTCGGATTTCGCCAAAGGGCGCGAAGCGGGGCTTGGAGCCACGCCAATAGGCGTCCGCGCCCTGGTGCACGGCGGTGATGCAATCGACGAAGTCCGAATTGCGCAGGCTGTCGATGTAGTCGCCGACGCCGCGGGCGGCAGCCAGAAAATCGGGCGGGCAAGGCCAATCGGCCGGATCACGCACCGGGGCGGGCGGAGAGGCGGCTGGATCTTCCGCCCGCACGTCCAGGATCGCGCTGGGGCGCTTGACGCACACCTCGGGCGCCGGCAGACCCTCGATCACCTCGTTGGCCACCGGGAACCGGGCCACCAGCGATCCGACGTCTCGCCCCGCCAGCACCTCGACGCAGCGCCGGAACACCTCGATCCGCATGTGCGAGTCCGGCCGGAACAGGGCTTCGTTGGGGGCGATCCAAACCCGCGTCTCGGCCAGCTTGGCCTTAAACACCCGCGAAGCGCGTTGGAGGGCGGCGTAGACCTCGTGGTGCTGCAGGTTCAGGGCGTCGCTGAGGTCGAGGTCAGCGACAAGGCGCGTCACATCCTGGCCGTACTTTCGCTTCGAGACGGCGGTGGCGCAGGCGGCCGCGTCGGCGAACCCGCCTTCACCGCTGACCAGATAGAAGTAGACGCCTTCGCCCAAGAAATCCCAAAGACCGTGGCCGGGACGAAACGCACTCCCAAGAATTGAGGTGGCGTAGAACGTCTTGGTTGCATGAACAGCAGCAGCGCGCATGCAACACCTCCATCGGTCAAGGGTTCATCTAGATCAGGGCGGACTCAAATCTTTCAAATCAGGACGTGCCAGGTCACCGTTCGCCAGTCGCCAAGTCCTGGATCAATCCAGAGCCTGAACGCAGCTCACCGCTTTTACCTTGCACTACAGAGGTGGAGGGATTCGAGGCCGGAGTCGACTCGTGGATCCCAGATGAGATGCGATTTGGGCGGCGTCGCCGACCAACGGTTTGTGTTTGCGATCAGTTCCCGGCGCCCAGCGCATCGGGGCTGATCGGAGACGGTCTTGGGGGCTGGCGTAGGTCCTAAAATCGCCTAGAGCGCCCTTGGGCAGACTCCTAAGCGCCCTAACCGACCCATGCCGCCTCTCTGGCCTGATCTGGCCGAGGGGGTCGGGCCGCAAGCGGCCCCGCCGTCCGCCGCAACGCCGGGCGGCGACTTTCTCCCCCGATCTTCGATCTTCCTCGCGACCCAAGAAAGTCGCCGCCCGTCGTCCTCCGCTCGCGCTGCGGGCCTGAAGGCTGCGGCGGCCGTCGCCCCTCGGCCTCCGATCGCCATCGAGGCCGCGATGGGCGCGGTCCGAAAGACCTCAAGGAGACTTCAAATGGCGACCATCGGCACCTTTACCCAAGACGACGCTGGCAACTTCAACGGCTCCATCAAGACCCTGACCCTCAACGTCAAGCAGGCCACCTTCCGCAAAGTGGAAACCGACAACGACAAGGCCCCCGGCTACCGCATCTTCGCCGTGGCCACCGAGTTCGGCGCGGCCTGGAAGAAGACCTCCCGCGAAGACCGGACCTACTACTCGGTCAAGCTCGATGACCCGAGCTTCCCGGCCCCGATCTACGCCACCCTGGCCGAAAGCGATGACGGCTTCAGCCTGATCTGGTCGCGCAGCCGCCCTGGCGAATGAACCACCGCCAGAGCGCCCCGCCGAGGTTCGGCGGGGCGCCGCTTTCCCAGCAAATCCCATCGCACCGGAGGAGCACCCCTGTGTCCCACATCGCCGACCTGATCCTGGCGCAGCTCGAAGCCGCCGTTCTCCTGGGCCGAGACAAGCCCGACCTGACCGCCTACCGCATCGCCAAGGCGGTGCACGATCTGGCCCGGTTCGGGCGGCAACTGCACCGCCGCTATGAGGCCCAATGTTCCTACGCCTGGGCCGACACTGACGCCTACCGCACCCGGACCGAGCGTCTGGAGGCCAAAGCCCTGAAGATTGCCGAGGCCCACCGCATCGACCTCGAACTGCAGACCGACCCGCGCGGCTGGCCGCTGATCCTGCGGATCGGCGGCGCCGAATTGAGGCTCGGGGGATAGCCGGTGTGGCCAAGGGAGCGGCCGGCGCTCAGTAGTTGCGCCGGCCGTTTTGAACTACAAGCTAAGGTGGCGTGCAGGGGGAGCACATGGCTGTCACGAAGGCTGAAGAAGAAGCTCTGAAGGACTTAGCCGGCGAGCCGCCGCCGACCTTCAACGCGGACTACGCCAAGCTCCTGTTGGCCATGCGCGAGAGCGAGCGCCAAGCCAAGCTCGCCAACAAATCATGGGTCGATCGGGGGGTGACGATTGTCGCCCTTGTCACCAGCGGCATCGGCGCGCTCACGGCTGGGGTCACGCTGGCGCTCACCGCAGCCGACCGCAAGGACAAGGCCGACGAGCAGGTGTTCAACAATCAGGTCGCGGTGACGAAGATCTATTTCGACCACATGGCCGGAAACGCCCAGGCCGCCAACTGCCATGATGCAAAGCTCTATTCCAAGGCGTCCTTAGCGATCGCCAAGCTTTCGAGTGAGGACGCCCAGACCGCTTATGGGTCCAAGAAGGATCCCAATTCCCGTGACGACAAGCACGACGGGGTCCAGCGCCTGGCGCTCGTCATTTACGACGACATGTCCGACCGCTACGGGACCTGTGACGTCGTCGTGGTGGCGACCACGGCCCCGACGGGTAAGGACAAGGTCGCCGACGCCCAGCCGACCAGTCCCAACGACGGCACCAGCTACAACAACGCTCCGCGCCAGCCCGATACGACTGCCGGCAAGTCGCTCACGGTCTACATCCAGTACCAGTCCGGCTCCGCGGACGCCCTGGCCACGGCGACTGGCCTGAAGGATCGCCTTTCCAAGGTCGGCGGCTACTCGGTTCAGAAGCTCGACGCTGTCCAGCAGGCGCCTAAGCACAACCAGGTGCGCATCTATCACCGCGCGGACTCGGCCGCTGCCACAGCCTTGATTGGCACGGGGGCTTTCAAGGACGCTCAGATCGTCAACCTAGACACCGCTTACCAGAACTTGCCCAATAATGTGGTCGAGGTCTGGGTGGGTGGCGGAGCCCCGTCGCCAACCGCGACCTCGCCTGGCTAAGGCCAGTCTGCAGGTTGCTGGGCACGGTCCACGGGCGAAGCGCTTGCTTGATCACCGAGCGCTAGCGTCGCCTTGCAGCACGACTTCAAATCAGTCGCGGGCTCGCCAGGGCCACCTATGTCGCCCCGTGTTTGACGGGGTCCGTCTGGCCGGCTGGGGCGACCCGAAGGGTCGGCGGGCGAGCGTGTTCGATGGGTAGGCTTGCCCATCGAACACGCCGAGGGGAGGGGCCAGTGTGAGGTAGTCGCGGTCTAGGGGCAGGATAGGCCTAGCGGCGGCGGATCACTACGTGGAGCGGCCATGGCCACCGTCAGCCTTCGTCTGGACGACACCGCCTTGGCGCGGTTCGACGCCTGGGCTGGCCCGCAGGGCGGCCGAGCACCGGTCCTGCGACGGCTGATTGATCTGGCAGCGGCGGCGCCTACGCCCGCCGACGGACGCCTTCCGGCCCGCCCGCTGAAGCTGACGGTTCGGTTGGCCAAGGAGGATGGGCGAAGCCTGGCCGAGGAGGCGCAGGCGATGGGCCTCACCCCAAATGCCTGGGTGGCCGCCCTGGTGCGTCGCCGGTTGCACAACCGTCCGACCTTCCGGCGCAGCGACGAGGTGGCGGTGCTTGCCATGCAGGGCGAGCTGCGAAGGATCGGGGTCAACGTCAACCAGATCGCCCGCGCCCTGAACACGGCGGTCATGGAGGGCCGGGTGCTGGATTTGGAGCTGGCCTACCTTGAGGACCTGCGGACAGAGCTACGTGTTCACCTGTCCACCCTGCGCGAGGCCTTCGCCGGCAACCTGGCCTATTGGGAGGCCGAGGGGTGAGCAACTACGGCCTGGTGCGCGGGTTCGAAGAGGTCTGGCGGCCGCCGGTGCGATTGCGGAGGGTCACGCCCGAGGCGGTGCTGCGGCCGGGCGCGGCGTCGGCCGGGACTGCGGTCCGCGCCAAGCTGGCCAGGATCGTCGCCAAGGCGTCTGAGGTGATGGTCAAGATCACCGGGCGAACCAAGGACCCCGCCCATCTTGGGGCCCATCTCAGCTACATCAGTCGGAACGGCCAGCTCGAACTGGAAACGCAGGACGGCGCCCTGGTCGTGGGCCGTGACGAGGTGGGGGAGTTGGCGGCGGACTGGGCGGCGGAGCAACTGGCCGATCGCCGGACCCGTGAAGGGGCGCCCTTCAGCCATTCGGTGATCCTGTCGATGCCGGCGGGGACCGATCCGATTGCGGTTCGCAACGCGGCCAGGGCGTTCGCTGAGGACCTGTTCGCAGGTTCACATGACTAAGTGTTCGCGCTGCATACCGATACGCCGCGTCCACATGTGCACCTGTCCATCTGTTCGCGTGGCTACAGCGGGGAGCGGCTGAACCCGCGTAAGGCCGACTTGGAGCGCTGGCGGCAGGTGTTCGCCGAGAAGCTGCGGGAGCGTGGCGTCGAGGCGGAGGCGACACCGCGCCGGGCGCGCGGCGTCACGCGCAAGGCTGAGCGCGGGCCTGTGCGGCGAATGCGGGAACGACATGCAGCGGGGCAGGGCGAGGCCCCCCTCGTGCGGCGGTCAGTCTATCGCGAGGCGGCGAAAGTCGCCTTCAGCGGTGAGGCCTCTCCGACGCCCTGGGAGACGCGAATGGCGGCGCGCCAGGCGCAGATCCGCAGGCTCTATCTCGCGCAGGCCCAGCTCCTGCAGCGGTCGACCGATCCCCAAGATCGAGCCTTGGGCGCCAAAGCTGCGGCGTTTGTCGCGGCCATGCCGCAGCCGGACAGCCAGCGGCTGGCGTTGGCGCGCGAGCTGCGAGCGGCGGCGACGCCCACCCCTGACCGTCACGGGCCTGACCGAACGCGCTAGGGCGGCGTCCCCTCTGACGTTGCGCTCGCGTTGGGACCGCCGGGGTGGGTTCCCGTGCGCAAGCTGTGCCAGGTTACAACCAGTGTGACTTCAAATCCCGATTGATTGAGAACTAGTAGAACGTGGGTCGCAGGATCAGGAACCTTGGGGGCCATGCGATCCTCAGGAATATGCGCCACGCCGATCTGGCCCCCGGCTCCGATTGCGATGCACGGGTTCTTGACGCCTCTCGACCTCGCCGCGGCGATTTGATCGCTAAACCAGTCCCAGTCTCTGTCCACGGCTGCTTGGGGCGCCAGGTCGTGCGCCAGTTGTGGGTGCCAGAGATCCATCAGATGCGGAATGTCCCGGAACAGCCGATGGATCAGCTCACGCTCGTCCATCGCCTCGATCACGGCGAAGGCGGCTTCCTTGCCCTCATCCAAAGGGATCCGATCGCCGAAGATCTCGCGGAAACCGGCCTGAGTGGCCGCCGTGTCGCGCAGTTCGCCGGTCGCCGCGACCGCGGACCATTTGAGCCAATCAAGCGCCCATTCGGCCGCTTCACGTCGTTGATCCGCCATCTCCGGCCCGGCCCCGGTGGGATCAAACTGTTGGTCGAACACGCCGAAATTGCGGAGCCCCACAACGAAGGCCTGCTGGAAGAACTTGTCGTCTGGGCTGATGAAGGCCCGGCGAAACCAGGCCGTGAACGCACCGACGTCGGCTCGCATCTGCGCCTCATCAAGGTGCCGGCTGAAACGCAGTGGCGGCGGTGGCTCGGTGATGTCGCGGGCAGACATGTAGCGAAGGCTGACCTCGTGCAACATCTCTACGAGGTCGATCTCCGCCCAGAAGGCGGCGGCGCGCATGAGCCGCTGCTTCTCGGCATCACCCTCATTGCGGTTGACCTCAATCGCCGACCACCGTCCGAGCCGGAGCCCGAAGGCGAAGATTGTCGAAAATGTCCACTGGCCGGCGTCGACAACCGGTTCGACGGCGATGTCGTCTAGCAACAGAGTTCCAAGATAAGGAGACCGCCAATCCACCCTGGGTTTTGCCATACCCGGCATGAAGTTGGCCATGCGTTCATTGTGCCGCACTGCATCCCGGACGTAGTCGCCGAGGACGCCCCAGAAGTCCAAGCTCACGGGAGTCAGATGGCGGTCTGGCGTTAGACCATTGAACCGCAGACGATCGAGGTCGCGGAAGCTCGACCAAGTGGAAAGCGTTTCCATCCGTGCGCGGCCGAAGCTTCGCAGATAGTCGAGCGCCGGTCGCGCCTCGCTGGCGACGCCATCCCAGGCCGCCGATAGGTCGCCGTTCTCCAAAACGAATTCCGCGATCGGGGAATCGTCTGCGTCAAGAAAGCCGGCCGCTTCGGCCGGCCTCAGGAAGGCGTAGGGGTTCACAACGCCGACCATGACCAGATAAGCCGCGCCGGTCCGCATGTCTCCGATGTGGTCGTAGCTCACCATCGCGAACCCCGAGCTGCCCGCGCGTTCCGCCTCTCGAACGATCAGGGCGGAAGCCGTCTCGCAAACGGACCGGATGTCATCGTCGTCAAGATCGGAGCTCGGTTCAAATGTAAGATACGCTGTCGCGATCGCATCTGCGGGCAGTGTGCGCTGACCAATGGCCGCCCAGGCCTTGGGAATATGAATGCTCAGTGTTGGCGCCGCGCCGCTGTCGTCGACACGGAGGCATAGGACGTTCCGTCGGCTCCAGGTGTTCAGACCGGTTACAGCATGATCGAGCAGGGGCGGGAAGTCGCGTGAGACGACCACCATCACTAGGTCACGAGCGCCTGCGAACGGGATGTGATTTAGGATTTCATGCTCGTAAGCCAACAGCTCCGTGACCGCTTCGCGCGTGCTGGCCTTGCGATTTTTAAGCTCAAAGAGGACGAAGCTGGCTGTGGGCTCCGAGCAATAGAGCAGGTCGGCGAACAGGGCTTCGCCCGTTGAGCGCGAGAGGCTGCGCGCGTTCTTGCTGATCAAGGTGAGACCGGTCAGCGCCCCAAGGACGGCTTTGGCTGCGGCGAGGTTTCGCTTGCGTGACAGGTAGTCGATCGGAAAGGGAGGCCACAGTTCTGGCTCGTCGGCCTCAACAAGCGCCGCATCGATCTCCTCAGCGCCGACGATAGTGCTGCGCAAGGCATTGGCTTGAACCACGCCTTCGAGCCAGTCCTGGACAGCCTGCTCATCGGCAAACTTAGGGTTAGCGTTCTGGGACCGCGTCATCGGGGGCGCCTGTTAAACCTGGGGCCGTGCGCGTGCCTTGAGCTTAGCCAGGTCCAGATCTTCGATCCACCGGGGCAAGTCTCTAATCGCGCGGGTAGCATGTCGCCCAGATACCATGCCGACGGCATAGGTAAGGTGACGACGCCGTCGTATTCCGACCAACCATCGATCCCTAGCGTTCACCGAACGGGTGCTTGCCGTACTTGCGCATCAGGTCATCGAACGCCTCGCCCATCAGAGCTTGCAGCGTAGTCTCCTGTTCGAGGGCCAGCATATGCAAAGCGCGGCTGAGGTCGGCGCTGAAATAGCCGCTAATCGCCCGCTTGCCGACCCGGCCCCCGGTCCGGCGCGGCGCTGCGGACTGAAGCTCTGGCGTGTCGGTCGTTTTGACGGAGCGCTCGGTCTTGATGGAAGCGAACCGGCTCACCCCCGTGCTCCGGCGGTGTGAACCAGTTCGATTGAAGGCCTGTCCAACTGTCCACGCGCCCACGTCCAAAGCCGATCAATCTCGCTCGCGGCCTTGCTCGCAGGGCTGACTTCCGGGGCGGTGCGCCCGTGGCCAGACGCATGATGAAAGGCAGCCCGCTCCGTAAGAGCTACCGGCGCGATCGGCAGCTGGGGGCCGCCGTTGGCGCCGGAGATCAGCTCCGCGGCCTCTTGATAGATCAGCCGGCCGCGCGGGGGGCCAGCGTTGAACACCACGAAAGCCGGGTGGCGGCAGGCGCGCACCAGTTCGGCTGTGGCCTCGACGGCGGCGAGGTCGAAGGCCTTGGGCCGGCAGGGGATCAGGATCAGGTCGGCCAGACGGGCCGCTTGCCGCGCCATGGCGTCAGCGTGGGGCGGGGTGTCGATCACCGCCAACTCGGCGCCGAGCTCGGCGGCCTTTTCCAGTTTGGAACCGAGCAGGGAGGGTGCGCCGCAGTCGATCACCTCGGGGTCGGCGCCCTGGCGCCACTGGCCCCAGCGACTAGCCGAGGCCTGAGGGTCGGTGTCGACCAGAAGGGTGACACGAGAAGCCGCTGCGGCGACGGCGAGATGGATCGCCAGGGTAGTTTTGCCGGCGCCGCCTTTCTGACTGATGATGGCGATGGTGCGCATGTGAACCTCCCATCCCGCTCACGTGTGAACACTGAAAGGTCGGCGTCCTGGTCGGGATGGGTATGTCTTCCGGCATCGCGGCGTCCGTGCCGATAGGGAAGTCTACCCGCACCGAGTCGTGCGCCTTGGTAAGGCTTCACCTGGGTCCGCTTGCAACTCTGTAGTGTATCGGCATAGGACTCAGGCGGCATATGGCGGCGGTGGTGCGGTTGTGCAGAGCCTGGTCGGCGACTTTTCAGGAACTGATGAGGTATTGGCGCTCGCTCAAGCTGGCCGCTTGGAGTCGATCGGCGACATCCAAATCACGCGGTCGGGTCGGATTGGGCCTTTGGTGGAACTTGTCTCCGGCCGACGCCGCCGTCCCGAGGCCTACACCAAGGTCGAGGTGCAAGCGCCGTTTGCCGGAGCCCTTGAGCGGACTTTGTCCGACGGCGTGGTCCTGGGTGTGGAGAAGGGCGCCCGAATGGGCGTGTTTCCCCTGGCGCGCCTGGGGGCGGACGGCGACGCCTCCGATGAGTGGACGCTTTGGTTCAGCCGGGCCGACCAGGCCGCTCAGGCCGCCGGGTTTCCGAACCAGACTGCGGCCATGATTCTGGGCGCGTTTGGCGAACTGCAGGACAATGTTTTCCGCCATAGCCAGGCCTATGCCAGCGGCTTGGTTGCCTACGCGATCGTGGATGGCGGCTTTGAACTGGTGGCTAGCGATCAAGGCGTCGGGGTGCTGGGCAGCCTGCGAACCCACCCGGACTATGCAGGGGTGACTGATGCCGGCGCCGCGCTGCGGCTGGCCTTGGTCAACGGCGAAACCCGATTTGGCCGGGAAAGCGGATCAGGCGTTGGGATCGGTCAAATCTTCCGGGCGCTGGCTAATCAGGACGGCGACCTACGCTTTCGCAGCGACGACCACGTCCTGGAAATTCGCGGCCACAGCCCCAGCCTTCAGGGTGAGCTCGAGGTTCGGCACAAGGCTTCCCTGCCGGGTCTCACCGTCAGTGTGCTTTGCCGCCCTTTTGGCCGGGTCTCGAACCAGGCGTAGCGGGCGGCGAGGCATCGCCAACTGGAGATAGGCCCGGTGGGTGGCGATGTTGTGCGCCATGAGCTCATCGAGCGGCGCGCCCTTTTCGGTCGTGACCTTGACCCAGCGGAGCCGGCCGGCAGCGTTGATCTCGGCGCGGCGGCGCTTGAGGGTCCGGGCGAAGGCGTCGGTCTCGATAAGGATCACCTGGTCGAAGTGCGCGCGCAGCCGCGCGAGCGCCGGGATGCCGCCGCGCAGGACTAGGGTCAGGGGGCGGCCAGCGCGGTCGGCCAGGGCGCAGAGCCGATCAACGTGCCAGTCGATCCGGCTCTGGTAGCCGGCGCCGGTCCCAAACTCGAAGGCGACAACGGTCACCTCTGGGCGGGCGCGGACAAACTGCGTCCAGCGGCGGTAGTCGTGGTCGGTGCGGGCGTTCAGGTGCAGCGCCGCCAGAACCCCGCCGGCCATCAGCTCGGACCAGCTGAGGGCGATGCGCTTAATGCTGTGCAAGTTGTCGGGCCGAGGCGTGTCCGTGAACAGGCTGAAGTTCGGCCCGGTGACGAGGGCGACGCCTAGGTCTCGGAGCGTAGCCATCAGGCGTTCGCGGTCACCGAAGGCCCACCAAGCCTCAAGCTTGATGTCGCGATCGACGCCCGTCACGACGATCGCCGCATCCTCTGGGATCAGGAAGCGCTCCGACAGTTCGGCGCGAGTGCGGACGTGGGGCTCGCCCGTGCCCATGTGGAACAGCTCGTAAAGCGGCAGGGCGACGACCTTCTCGGCCAGCACGGTCATTCGGCTGTATTTGTGGCCGATCAGAGGGACGACTGAGGGCAGGGCGGGGTTCGGTTGAGCCGGCACGCGCGGGACCGTGTTCAAGTCGAAGCCGCCAACTTCCTGGAAGCGATCAAAGAAGGCCTGCGGCTTGTTGCGGCAGACCATGTCGCAGTTGGCTTTGTCCTGACAGGTGCAAAGGCCGTTGCAGTCGAACAGGCCCGTTTCGACGTGCAGGCCGCCGCAGTTGCCGAAGTCCGGACAGCCTGGGCACCCCAGGGCTGGCGTGAACTTGGCGGCGTCATCCAGCAGGCGCTGGGCCAGGGCGCTGGCTGTGGAAGGCTCGTAGGCGGGGCGCATCGGCATCAGAATCGGATCTCCGCGGTCTGGCCAAGGCCACCGACGCGATCGACCACGCCGCGCGCCAGGCCGTGGCTGGCGTCGACTGCGGCGGCCATGCTCGGTGGCGGATCGAGGATCTTGCCCACCTGCTTGAGCCCATCGAACACCACTAGGTCCGGTCCGGCGCGCTGGACGATCACCGCGGCCCCTGCCTTCGGCGCCGCGGCGTCCGTCAGAGACGCAGTCGCGACCCGGGTTTCGGCTGTGAATTGGATGTCGAAGAGACCGGGTGTGCTGGCCCGATCGTGGCCCTTGGCCCAGCGTTTGACATAGGGCTTGCCGCCGGCGGCGCGGATGAAGTCGATCCCCATCAGAGGGTCTCCAGCACGGGGGTGAAGAGTTTGCTTTTGCCCATCCGGCGCTCAATGAGCAGACCACGAGCGGCGAGGGACGCCAGTCTGTTGTTCCAGGCCGTCGGGCCGATCGAGGTGTCGCCACGGGCGGCAAGATCCGGAGCGCTCGCGGCGCGCAGGCTGGCGACGAGGTCGAAGGCCGCCCGGTGACCGACATCAAGTTCGCCGATGATGGCGGCGTCGCTGACCTTGCCGTTGGAGGCGCGCCGGCAGATCCAAAAAGCGTCCTTGCGGTGCTTCAGCAGGAAGTCGAGCTCTTCCGTCACCGCCTCGGAGGGGTTGGCGACGACGGGGTACAGGTGCGGCAACGTCGAGCGGGCGTAGTCGCGGAACGCCATGACGCTCTCGCGCAGGAACGATCCGGTGGCGACGCTGATGTCTGAGAAATCCAGGTAGGCGATCTCGTCGGTCGCGGGCGCGGCGGCGGCGGCCACCAACCGAGCGAACAACTTGCGGCCGGCGTGGACGCCGCTCAGGATCGCCTGCTGATCGCTGAGATCGAACAAAGAAAGAATCATGCCTTAACCTCACTGAGTTCAGTGAAGATAAGTGAGTGAGCGCCCGTGTCAATGGCCTGCCGCTCTGAGTGGTCTATCCGAAGGGAAGGGCGCCGTGTTCGGCGAGGGGATATCCGCGCGAACTTGCGGTCCCACGGCCTTCGCGACACCAAGACCTGCGGGGTGTCCGACCAGCTAACAGCGGCACGATATAATCCGGTCAAAGGGAGCTGGTCAGGCGCCATTGGCGACCGTCCAGCTCCTCCGACTCAACTAGGTCACCGAAGGGTAGGGCGGGGTGGCATCGGGTAGCAGTCGACCGTGTCTTTGCTGTCTGATAGACTTGGGTGCAATCGGATGCCCCGCTCGACGAGTCGAACGTCTTCGAATGTTGCTGAGCATCACTCGAACGTGATGATCTAAATTCCCCAATGAATTCAAAAGCCCTCATTTTTACCGGAACCACTGACGGTCGGAGCCGCCTGGCAACAAAAAACCCGCTGAAAAATCAGCGGGTTGGTTGGGTGATTGATGATCGAGTGGGAGTAGGCGCACGCTGGTTGAGCGATTGTCTGCTCTCGATTTGCCGGCGCTCGACGAGGCGAGCCGAGATGGTTGAAGTGGACCAGGCTATGGTCTAATTTCTGCCGCGGAGGCTGGTAGCCTCTTGGAGCCGAAATGCGCATATCCGTCACCGACGCCAAGGGCCTGTTGACCGAACTGGTGCGTCGCGCCGAGGCCGGAGATGAGGTGGTTTTGACGCGGCACGGCCGCGCGGCGGTGCGTCTGATTCCGGTCAAGGCCCCACCGGACGGGCAATCGCGCCGGGCGCTCCTGGAATCGGTGCGATCCTCTGGTTCCGCCAAGGCGGCGGCTGGGCCGAGCGCCGCTCGGAGTCAGGATTTCCTTTATGGGAATGACGGACTGCCCGAGTGATCGTCGTCGATACCTCTGCCTTGATGGCGATCATCCTCGACGAGCCGCAAGCCGAAGCCTGCATGGCCGTGATCGAGGCCGAAGAGGAGGTGCTGATATCCGCGGGCACCGTGGCGGAGGCGCTTATCGTCGCGGGGCGGAGGAATGTCCTTGATGAAGTGACGCGCCTGATCGAAGGGCTCGGCTTTGAGGTGGTCGCGGTCACGCCGGCCGCCGCGCGACGGATCGCGGGCGCTTACGCGAAATGGGGAAAAGGGATCAATCCTGCCGCGCTCAACTTCGGCGATTGCTTCGCCTACGACGTCGCGAAGGAATACGGCCGCCCCCTGTTGTATGTCGGGGATGACTTCTCGAAAACCGATATTGAGAGCGCATTGAGCGAGAAAGGTCAGTCCGTGCCGCCGCAATTGTCGTTTCCCGGGTTGGAAGCTCCTCGACCGTCGCCGCCGACGGATCGTCTGTTTTTCGCGATTTTTCCTGACGTCGCCGCCGCCGACCGTATCGCCCGCGCCGCCGTTCGCCTTCGCGGCGAAAGCGGATTGAAGGGCCGGCCGCTCGCGACGGACCGCTTCCACGTGACCCTGCACCACGTCGGCGACTATAGCGGCCTATCGCAGGACGTCGTTTCGGCGATCTGCGAGGCGGCGGAGACCGTTCGCATGCCGCCCTTCGAGGTCGTGTTCGACCGCGCCATGAGCTTTTCCGGGAAGCCTGGCAATCGGCCCTTGGTCTTGCGCGGCGGGGAGGGGCTCGCCGCTTTGGGAGCGTTTCAGCAGGCGCTCGCCATGGCGATCCGCAAGACCGGCCAGGGGCGCACGCCCCCGGCCCAATTCACGCCGCACGTCACGCTCCTCTATGACGACCTTTTGATCCAGGAGCGACCCGTCGATCCCATCAACTGGACCGTGGGAGAATTCGTCCTCGTACACAGCCTCCTCGGGCGCACCCAACATGTTCCGCTCGCGCGATGGACGCTCAACGCTTGAAGGGACCGGCCTGACCGAAGGCCTCATCGGCCGCGCCGGCGCAGCCGTCGTCAACCTTGCCGCCGACCAAATCAGTGATGCGACAGCTCGCGCCGATGTTGGCCATGCGGCGCCGCCGTGCGGAGCAGGAGGCCCATCAGCACGCCGACGCCCAGCGCCACGCCGGCCGCCTTTATCGGCTCCGACCTGACCCGGCCATCGAACGCGTCATAGTAGCGCCGCGCCCGGACCTGACCCTCATCGGCCACGTCCCGCGCCCTGTCCTTCAGATCGATCGCCGCTTCCTTCAGGTCGTGCGCCGCGCGCCTGGCGCTGTTTTTCGCCCGCGACATCGCCTGTTTCGCGGTGTCGGCGGTGCGTCTGGCTTCGTTTTGAACCTCGGCTTCGAGATCCTGGATTGGCTCGTCGGGCATTGAACTCTCCCTACACGCTACGCAGCTTTGGGCGATCTTTGGCTTTTGGCCAAAGCGTCCGCCTCTTTTGTTGAACGCATGGAAAGGCGAATGGATCACCAGTCCGACTTCGACGTTTTGGAGGAAGGGCCAGGCTGGGCTTACGCCTTCATTTTCAACCAGCAGGGTGTCATGGGCGGTGTTAGTATCGAGGGGAGCCAAGATCCCATGCGCCGAACCTTGAACCGGACTTAGCGAATAACGAGCAAACCCCAAAAAAAGGTCGTCTCTCATGTCGAAGGATCCCATTTTCGTGACCGGCGTCTCGGTGGCCCGCAGCCAAGACTTCGTCGTCGCCGCGCTTTTCGCGCCGACAGGAGAGTTCAAGTCGGGCAAGCTCGAGGCCGGAGAGGTCGTGCGGGTGGTCATGAGCGTCAGCACATTGAGGGCGATGACCAACACCATGCTGGCCACCTGTCGGGAAATCGACGAGGCCAACGCCATGGCCGCGGCTTCGAGGAAGGCTGGGGGAGATCTTGACGAGGACACCGCCTCGCCCGAACCGACAATGGTCCCCCTGGCGGCCGTGAAGCATTGAGCGCCAGGCGAGAGCGCTCAAGGACTTAGAGGCGCATGTCCATCGTGATACTTGCACTGGTGCTGATGTTGGTCGGGGCGGCGCTCTGGCTGCTCAACACCTTTGTCCTGACGGACCCCGAGGCTCGCGGCGTCCTGACCGCCTTTGTCGCCATCGGCGTCACCCTCTGGCTCCTCAAGATGTTCGGCGTCCTGGGGACGCTGCACCACACGCGTCTCTGACGGAGCCAACACAATCCTCGCGGGGTTGCTCAGTTCAAGCTCGTCGCCGCGCGTCTGCGCAGTTCGCGCGCCACCAGCGCGGCCATGATCCGGGCCTTGTCATCGACGTCCACCGAGGCCTCCACCTCGTCAGCGAGTTCAAGAAGCCGACTTGGGGCGCCATCTCCGCCGAAGTCCCGCACGATCTCATCGGTGCGACAGGCAATCACGGTGGCGATCTTGGTTTCCCATTCCCGGTGCGACACAGCCCGCCTTTCGAAGCGTGTGTGGAGGCTTCAGCAGACAACGCGCGAACACCGTTCGGGGTGCGTAAGCCACCAGTCCTTAGCACGAGGGTTACAGACCGACGGGGGCTGACCTGCCATTTCCTCTCTCAGGCGGCGCGCCGCGCGGGCCTGGGATGGAAGAAGAGGGCTTGAGCCACGGCGGCTTTCAGATTTCCAGGCTGGAACGGCTTGGTCACTATGAAGCTGGGCTCGGGCCGCTCGCCAGTGAGCAGCCGTTCCGGAAAGGCGGTGATCACCACCACCGGCACGTCGTGACGCTTGAGGATCTCCCTGACGGCGTCGGCCCCGGACGAGCCGTCGGCGAGCTGGATGTCCGAAAGGATCAGCCCCGGCGGACGCCGGGCGGCGGCGTCGATCGCCTCGGCTCGCGTTGCGGCGATATCCGATACACGGTGGCCAAGCTCGTTTAGAGTCGCTTCCAGATCCGCCGCTATGATCGGCTCGTCTTCGATGATCAGGACGTCGGTGGCGCCGACCTCGTCGATCTCCGATTGGGCTTCGGCGATCAGGGCCTCGATGTCGCCCATGTCCGCGCCCAGGATCAGCGCTACCTCCTCAAGGGTGAAGCCTTCGAGGGCGGTGAGCAGGAACGCTTCCCGCGAACGCGGGGCCATGCGCATCAGTTGTTCCCCAGGCTGTTCGGCTCCGGCGCCCGAAGCCCCTTCGCGGGGTTCGAGCTGCGCGCCGGAACTCAGCCAGATGGAGTGGACCATATGATAGAGGACCACCCGCGGCGGCATGTCCGTATCCCCGGCCAGGCCGCCCGCGGCCAGGGCTTCCAGAGCTACGCGGACATAGTTGTCGCCGGTGACCTGGTCGCCGGTCAGGGCGCGGGCGTAACGCCGCACATATGGCAGATGATGTGAAAGCTGGGCCAGAACGCTCACGGCTCATTCCCCAATGTTTCGTGGTCGCGGCTGTCGCCACAGCCCCGTCTCCACCACCTTAACGGCAACGTCTCGCCAGCGTTCAGGTTCCTTGAGGCGCGCGCTGGTCGATGGTCGGATGATGGTCAACTTTACGAGATCTACAGTGCGCTAGGCGGGAGCCGGCCCGGCTATCCGCGCCCGACCGCATGCACTAACGCCTTGCGCGCCGGCTGGTAGATGTAGTCCCTGGTCAAGGGCAACACATCGGCGCGCTTGGTCACCTGGATCTGGAACACCATGAAGTTCAAATAGCGGAAGGCCAACTCACTGACGCACAGATAGGCTTCCCACATGCGGGCGAACCGCTCGTCATAGATCGCCACGATGCCGTCGCGTTGCTCCAGGAAGCGTTCGCGCCACTGCTTCAGGGTTTCCGCGTAATGCAGTCTCAGGATCTCGATATCGTTGACCCACAGGCGCTCGTTCTCAATCACGGTGACGATCTCGGACAGCGAGGGGATGTATCCGCCCGGAAAGACGTACTTCTGTAGGAACGGCTGCGGAGGACAGGGCCGGTGCGCGTTGCCGATGGCGTGAACCACGGCGACCCCATCATCTTCAAGCAGGCGCCGGATATGCCTGAAATATTCGCCCAGGTTCGGCCGCCCGATGTGTTCGAGCATGCCGACCGAGACGATCCTGTCGAACCGCTCGCCCACGTCGCGATAGTCCATCAGTGAGAACTGAGCGCGGCTGCCCAGGCCGCTGGCCTGGGCGCGCGCCGAGGCGGTGCTCAATTGCTCTACCGACAGGGTCACGCCATGGACTTGGACCCCGTAGCGTCCAGCCAGTTCCAGCGCCAGTCCGCCCCAGCCGCAGCCGATATCCAGCACCGTCTGGCCCGGGCTGAGATCGAGCTTGGCGCCCAGGTGGGCCTTCTTGGCCGCCTGCGCCGCGTCGAGCGACATGTCGGGCTGACTGAAATAGGCGCAGGAATACTGCAGATCCTCGTCCAGGAAGCGTTGGAACAGGTCCAGGGACAGGTCATAGTGGTGATGAACATTGCGTCTCGCGACTGAACGGCCGTTGCGCTGGTTCCAGAACCGCTGGACGGCGCGCAGCGAGCGCAGCACAAAACTGCGCGATCGGTCAGCGCTCAGATTGTTTCGACCGACGATCTCCATCAGGTCCCAGAACTCGCCTTCGATGAAGGCGAGGTCGCCGTCCATATAGGATTCACCGACGGCCAGATGCGGATCCATGAGCAGATCCCGTTCGGCCCTGCGGGTCAGTTTCAGGACGACTGCGGGTCCGGAACCGTCGCCATAGGTCTCCACGCGCCCGTCGCTGTAGACGATGCGCAAGCGACCAACGCGGATTTGACGGGACAGAACGTCACTTAGCAGCATCAACTGGTCTCCGCGCAATCGGCGCCGAGGCCTCGCGCGTCGCTCCCCGAGCGGGAAACGCATGTGTCCTCTTGGCTGTTCCTTGCGGCGTCGGCAGTGATGCGGGGTGAAGGACACATTCTCGGTTCTGCCTTTCAACCAACGCGACTTGTTTGGGCAAGCAAAGAATAACATATGTCGTCGATAGCCATTGTCCAGCTTTGAGACCTTCCAGGAATAAATGCGACACCAGTTGAAGATCGCTCGATCAGGAACGCGAAATCGGCTGATCGGTTCTCGGGCCATGACCCCTGAGTTCAGAACCGCCGCCGCACGGCAAGCATAGGCATGGAACTGCCGGTCAAGGCCCCAGATTTGCACTGGTTAGCACCACAGCTCGGGGCCGCTGGCGCAACGCCGGTGGCTGACTGCGTCAGGATCGCCTTTCAGCACCTTGAAATACGTCTTGTCCCCCTCTCGCCAGAACTGAAGGTCGAAGAGGTTCTGGCCGACCCGAAGATCGGTCAGCTTCAGGTCGGGCATCCAATCGGGCAGGCCGGGATCCAGATAGAGCTGTCCCGAGGGGGCGTCCGGCTGAAAGCCGGTGATCATTTGCAGAATGGAGAAAGAGGCGCCCGCCGCCCAGGCCTGAGGCGTGTTGGCGCCGAGATACTGGACGGGAAAGTTGCTCGGGGTCCGTTGCAGGCCGGCATAGAGCTCGGGCATCTGGTGGAACAGGAAGTAGCTGGCGGCGGCGCTGATGTCGCGAGCGACCAGGGCCGCTTCCGCATCAAAGCCGTAGCGGCGGAAGCCAAGGGCGATGATGGCGTTGTCGTGCGGCCAGATCGATCCGATCTGGTAGGAGTGCGGATTATAGGCGGGATGCTCTGACGACAGGGTGCGGATGCCCCAGCCGCTGAACATGTCCGGCTGCATCAGTCGCCGGACCACGCGTTCGGCCCGTTCGGGCGGCACGATGCCCGACCACAGGCAATGGCCGGGGTTGGAAGCGATGCTCATGACCTTTTTTTTCTCGCCGTCGAGGCAGAAGGCGTAGTAGCCGAGGTCTTCATCCCAGAACGCGTCGTTGAACCGATCGAACAGCGCCTCGGCCTTTTTCCGCAAGCCACGGGCGCGGGCGCCCTTGCCCAGGGCCTCGTAGATTTGGGCCATGCGCAGCCAGGCGTCGTAGACATAGCCTTGCAACTCGACCAGCGCCGTCGGCCCAATGACCAGCGACCCGTCCGGATAGACGAGGGCGTCGTCGGCGTCCTTCCAGCCCTGGTTGGCGTAGCCGGCGGCGGAGCGCGTTCCATATTCCTGGAAGCCGTCGCCATCCCGGTCGCCATGGTGGTCGATCCAGGTCAGGCACTTTTCGGCGATCGGCAGAAGGCGCTCGACGAACGCCAAGTCGCCGGTGCAGCGCCAAGCGTTGTGCAGCACGATCAGATAGAGGATCGTCGCATCGGCGGAGCCGTAATAGGGCGTGTGCGGGATCAGGCCGAAGTGGGCCAGTTCGCCCCGCCGTATCTCGTGCAGGATCTTCCCGGGCTCGGCGTCCCGATGGTCGTCGCGCTCCTGCGCCTGGTAGCGGCCAAGCACCTCCAGCGCGCCGCGGGCGAAGTCGGCGTGCACCATGGCGTTCTGCAGCGAGACGATCAGGCTGTCGCGGCCGAACAGGGCCACGAACCACGGCGCCCCGGCCGCTGGCACGAACTGCAGGTGGTCGGTCCCCTCGATGGGCAGCCTCAGACTGGCTATGTCGTCGACCGACTGTTGATAGAAGCGGAGGAACTCGCCGTTGCTGGTCTGGATCTTCAGAGCTGTTTCCTGCCACATCCCCAGCCTGCGCGCCGCCACCGTCTGGGCGCAGTCGTCGATGCAGTGCGACGGGGCCTCCTCGACCCCCTTGCCGTCGCTCACGGAATAAAGAACGCAGGTATGCCAGGATTGGCCCGACTCCAGCTCGATTTCGAAGGTGATCCTGCCATTGGCGAAGGTCGGTTTGGTGTCGGCTCGGCGGACGGAGACTGTGATTGTCCGCTCAAAGCCGTTGTTGCTGTAGCGGGTCTTCAAGCGCCCGCCGCGTTCGGACCAGTCCGATACGATGCGGCCCCGCCGCACGATCGTGCCGGCCTTGACCTCGAACAGGTCGGCGAAGTCGCTGCGGATCGCGATCTCCAGATTGAACTGCGCCCTGGCCGGCCCATGGTTGACCAGGTCCAGGTCCTCATGGATGCCGCCGCCGATCGAGCGGCTGATCGACAGCCCGAGCGCGCCCGCCGGAACCACGCCGCTTTCGGTCTGTATGGTCTGGTTGGTGAGGAATATGCGGCTCGCGTAGTAGGCGACATTGCCGCTGTTCAGCAGGCTCCAAGGCAGGCCGTCGGCGAAAATCTGCCAGGAGGAAATCAGCCGGGTGTCGCAGTGGTAGAAACCCTTGTCGGTCGGCCAGGGGATCTGTCCGTCCTGGTCCGTGATCAGCATGCTGTAGCCCTGATTGATCGCCAATCGCGGTGGTCCGACGGCGATTTCGAGGGCCATGGCCGGGTGTCCTGATGCACCTTGGAGCGTGGCCTGAACGTTCGAGATCGGGCGTCGTTCCTGCGCCCGGGCCGCTCCGGAATAAGCGCCGCCGAATCGGCCGTTCGCTCGACAAAGTGGGCGGCGGCAGCACCGAATATTCTCGTGGATCCTGGTGCGATGGTCCTTGGGGAAGGTCGCCGGTGTCGAAAGGGGAGGGGTTCAGTGCCCGTCCGTCGGCGGCGGAGCGTCGGCGGGCGAGGGCTTGCACAGTGGGACCATCACCAGGGCGGCGAGGAACATCCACGCCATCAGGCGGAACACATCGTTGAAGGCCAGGGTCACGGCGTCGCGGCCGACCAGCCGCGCCAACTCGCCCTGGGCGGTCAGCAAGGCCTGGCCGGAATCGCCGCCGAATTGAGCGATCCGCCCAGCCAGGCCGGCGACGAAGTCGGGCGCGCGCCGGCCGGCCTCGCCCAGGCCTTCGCCGATCCGGGCGGCCTGGATGCGGGTGTTGTCCGCCAGCCAGGTGTTCACCACGGCGATGCCGATCGCGCCGCCCAGGTTGCGCATCAGGTTGAACAGGCCTGACGCATAGCGCAGCTCGGTCATGGCGAATCCGGAGAGCGCCAGGCTGACGCTGGGCACGATGCACAGCATGATCGCAAAGCCGCGCAGCATCTGCGGCCCCAGCAGGTTGAAGAAGCCCCACTGGGGATCAAGGTGCGACATCCACCAGAGGCTGGCGGCGAACAGGGTCAGGCCAGCGGTGATGACGATGCGCTGGTCGACCCGCTGGGACAGCCGCGCGGCGATCACCGTCGACAGGATCTGAGCGATCCCGGTGACGAACACGGTCGTGCCGATCTGCTGGCTGTCATAGCCGCGTACGCGCCCGAGGAAGACAGGGACCAGATAGGTCGCCGAATAGAGGCCGAAGCCGATCACCAGGTTGAACACGCAGGCGAAGACGAAGGTCGGCTTGCGGAACGGGCTCAGCCGCACGATCGGCCCGCCCGAGCGGAACGAGCGCTCGAGGAACAGCAGAAAGCCGACGAAGGACAGCCAGGCGCCGGTGCGGATCGCGGGGTCCCCTAGCCAGTCATGGCGCGGGCCTTCTTCCAGCACATATTCCAGGCCGCCCAGAAACACGGCCATTGCCGCAAGGTGGGCATAGTCGATCTTTTTCAGCATGGAGCGGTTCGGCCGATCCACCCGGATCAGGCTGATCGAAAGGGCTGTCACGGCCAGGCCCGGCAGAATGTTGACGTAGAAGATCGAGCGCCAGCCGATCGCGTCCGTCAGCCACCCGCCGACCGTCGGTCCCAGGGTCGGCGCCAGCACCGACACCATGCCCAGGATCGCCGGGATCATCGCCCTCTGTGGTCCTGAGAACAGGGCGAAGCCGGTGGCGAACACGGTCGGCACCATGGCCCCGCCGACAAAGCCCTGCAGGATGCGGAAGGCGATCATCGAATGGATGTCCCAGGCCGCGCCGCAAAGCGCGCTGGACAGGGTGAAGAGGCCCGCCGACAAGGCGAACAGCCAGCGGGTCGACAGGGCCTGGGCCAAAAAGGCCGAGAAGGGGATCATCACCAACTCGGCCATCAGGTAGCCGGTCTGCACCCAGCTGATCTCGTCCGGCCCCGCCGACAGGCCCGCCTGAACGTCGTTCAGCGAGGCGGCGACGATCTGGATGTCGATCAGGGCCATGAACTGGCCAAAGGCCATGATGGCGAAGATCAGGTACTTGCGGCTGTTCGGCAGGGCCGCGGGATTAATCGGCGCCATGACGGCCCCTCTTGATATGATGGTCGTAATATTATATGCATCATACAAACGGAGACGGCAAGCCATGCGCTACGACGCCGAGCACAAACGGAAGACCCGAGAGCGGGTGTTGCAGGAGGCGGCCAAGGCCATTCGCGCCGAAGGCCCGCACCAGGTGGGCGTGGCCGGGGTGATGGCCAGCGCCGGCCTGACCCACGGCGGCTTCTATGCCCACTTCTCGTCCAAAGAGGAGCTGATCGCCGAGGCCATCGGCCAGATGTTCGTCGAGGGGGCGGAAAGGATGGCCATAGTCTATCAGGATCGCCCGCCGGCGCAGGCCCTCAGCGCCTATATCGATTTCTATCTGTCGCGGTCTCATCGGGACGCCCGCACCGCCGGCTGCCCCTTGCCCTTCCTGGCCGCCGATGCGCCGCGCCTTGCCGAGCCCGCGCGCGAGCGGTTCGCCAAGGGCATGGCGGCCCTGGAGGCGAGGCTGGCTGGGCAGCTGGCGGCCCTGGGTCATGCCCTGGCGGAGGAGGAGGCCGCCTCGATGCTGGCCGAGCTGGTCGGAGCCCTGTCCCTGGCGCGGGCCGAACCTGACAAGGAGCGTTCCGACCTGATCCTGAGGCGGTCCAAGGCCGCCCTGAAGCGCCGTTTCGGCCTGGAGGTGCAATCATGAGCGACGGCGAACTTGTCATCCAGGCGCCGAGCGGCCTCGAACAGGTGCGCGCCCTGATGACCCGCAGCCCCAGGCCGCCGATGATCGAGGCGCTCGATTTCAATCTTGTGGAGGTCGAAAAGGGCCTGGTGGTGTTCGAAGGAAGGCCCAGCCGCAAGGTGTACAATCCCCTGGGCACGGTCCATGGCGGCTATGCGGCGACCTTGCTGGATTCCGCCTGCGGCTGCGCGGTCCACACCATGCTGTCCGCGGAGCAGGGCTACACCACGCTTGAGCTCAAGGTCGCCTATCACAAGGCCATGACCGCCGAGACCGGCCCGGTGCAGGCCGAGGGCAGGGTCCTGAGCATCGGCCGCCGCACCGCCTTCGCCGAGGCCAAGCTGACGGACGCCGCCGGCCGCCTCTACGCCTCCGCCACCTCCACGCTTCTGGTGTTCGAGCGATGACCGACACAGCCCTTCCTGGTGCGCCCGTGGGCGTCGAAACGCCTTCAGTCCTGTCACGCTTGCCGTTTTCAAAGCGGACCCTGTTTTCGGTCGGCGCCGCCGTGGCGATCGCCGTGGGCGGCGCTGGCTACATCGCCATGCCGGCGGCCTCGGAAAGCACCGACGCGGCCTATGTGCAGGCCGACAGTTCGGTGGTGGCGCCCAAGGTTCGTGGTCTGGTGGCCGAGGTGCTGGTGGCGCACAACCAGACCGTCCGCCGGGGCGATCCCCTGGTGAAGATCGATCCGGAGGAGTTCGACGCCCGTGTCGCCTCAGCCTCCGCCGACCTGCAGAACGCCGAGGCCGTTGTTCAGGCAGCCAAGGCGGCCCTGACCAGCCTGGGCGCCGAGGAGCAACTGGCCGCGTCCAACGTGCGCGCCGCCCAGACCTCAATCCGCTCCGCCGACGCCCAGAGCGACCACGCCGAGGCTGATCGCAGGCGTTACGAGGCCCTGCTCGCCAGCGGGGCGGTGGCTCGGCGGGACGTGGAGGCCTTCAAGGCCGCCGCCATCACCGCCCAGTCCGACGCCGACCGCAGCCGGGCTCTCCTGGACGTCAGCCGCAACCAGGCCGCCGTCACTGAAGCCAAACGCGCCAGCCTTTTGGCCAGTCAGGCCGAGGCCCAGGCTGCGGTCGCCAGAGCCCAGGCCGCCCTGGCTTTGGCCCGGCAGGACCAGGACCATGCGGTGGTCCGCGCGCCGGTCGACGGGGTGGTGGGGGACCGCCAGGTCGAGCCGGGCGACTATGTCCAGCCGGGCACGCGGCTCCTGGCTCTGGTCCCGATGAACGCGCTCTATGTGACCGCCAATTTCAAGGAAACCCAGGTTTCGCGCATGACTGTCGGCCAGCGCGCCACCATCAGCGTCGACGCCTTGCCTGGCAAGGCGCTCACCGGCGAGGTCGAGAGCTTCGCGCCGGGCTCTGGTTCGCAATTTTCCCTGCTACCGTTCGAGCCGGGGACCGGAAACTTCACCAAGATCGTCCAGCGCGTGCCGGTGCGCATCCGCATCGACCCAGGGCAGGCCGGGCTGGACCGGCTGCGTCCGGGGCTCTCGACCACGGTGAAAGTGCGTTTCGACGGCGCAGGCTGAGGCCGCCTCCCTGTCACTGGGGCCGCACCGGGGCCTGGCGGACATGCTGAAGAAGCCGCCATTGCGCGAGCACGTGATGAAGAACGTCTACTTCGACACCTGCGTCTATCACCAGCCGGCATATGGGCACGCCAAATGTCGCCAAGGCCGCCGACGGGTCGGAGTTCGACCGCTTCGTGGCCTTGATGGCCGCGCGGAACGACATCTGGTGCAAGGTGACCTGCCCCGAGCGCCTGTCCAAGGAAGGCCCGCCCTTCTATTCCGACGTGATCCCGTTCGGACGGCGCATCGTCGAAACCTAACCGGACCGCGTCCTCTGGGGCACCGACTGGCCACACCCCAACCTGAAGACCCACACCCCCGACGAGGGGCAACTGGTGGACTTCATCCCGAAGATCGCCACGACGGCCGAGCGGCAGCGCAAGCTCCTCGTGGACAACCCCATGCGCCTTTACTGGTCGGACTGAAGAGCCATGAGCGAAAAGCCGTATCACGACATCCCCGGGACCATCCTGTTCGACGCCGAACAGTCCCGCAAAGGCTATCATCTGAACATGTTCTGCATGTCGCTGATGAAGGCCGAGAACCGCGAGGCCTTCAAGGCTGACCAGCGCGCCTATCTGGACCGCTGGCCGATGACCGAGGCCCAGAATCAGTCGGTGCTGGACCGGCATGTTGGCCCTCCGCGGCAACATCTATTTCACCGCCAAGCTCGCAGCGACCGACGGGCTCTCGTTCCAACAGGTCGCCGCCATGATGAGCCGTGTCACCCAACCTGAATATGTCGCAGATGTTCGACCAGCCCAAGGCCTGGCCGTGCAAGGTGATCCCGCTGGCGGTCAATGTGGTCCAGCATCCTCCGCCGTCCGGCAAGCGCTGCTTCAACCTCGGCAAGGCGATCCGTAAGGCGGTGGAGAACTATCCCAAGGGCCTGAAGGTGATGATCTTCGGCACCGGCGGCATGAGCCACCAGCAGCAAGGGCCGCGGGCGGGGCTGATCAACCCCAAGCACGACATCGCCTTCCTCGACACGCTGGTCTCCGACCCGGAGGTCCAGGCCGCAGTCCCGCACCTGGACTATGTGCGCGAAGCGGGTTCCGAGGGGATCGAGCTCGTCATGTGGCTGATCATGCGCGGGGCGCTGTCGCCCGACGTGCGCGAGATTCACCGCTTCCATCACGTGCCGGCGTCCAATACGGCGGTGGGGCACCTGATACTTGAGGATACGGAGGCCTGACGGCGTTCCGACGCCGGGGCTGTGGAAACGCGTCGACGATCAGCCGCCCGCCATCGATCGGCGCCGGGCCTTATCGAGGGCAAGGACTGGCGTCACCTACGAGCGTTCGAGATCGGTTTCGAGTCGGAGAGACTCCAGGTCCCGGCCAAGCGTGGCGGCGGCCAGCAAGCGGCCCTTGGCTTTGTAGCGGACGGTCGCGGTGCGATCGGCGATCGAGCCGTCCAGTTCGGTCGCATCAAACGCGTCCGCGTGGCCCACGTAGTTGATGCTGGCGTCGTAGTGCGCCGACCAGAAGAAGGGGGTTTGCTGGTAGGCATCGGCCAGGCCCAAGAGCACTCGGGCGACGTGTTGGCCCTGGCGCTGCGCGGCCACCCAATGCTCCACGCGGATCAGCGAGCCCGTGCGCGGATCTGGATAGCGAGCTATGTCGCCGGCCGCGAAGACGCGTGCAGCCGACGTTTCCAGCCGCGCGTTGACCACGACGCCGCTGTCCACCTTCAGCCCCGCCGCGCTTGCAAGCTCGGTGCGAGGCTTGACGCCCACGCCGACGACCAGGAAGTCGGCGGTGAGGTTGGTTCCATCGTCCAGTCCGACGCGCCCGTCGACGAAGCCTTTGACGCTGCGCTCGAGATGGAAGGTCACGCCCCTCTCCTCGTGGAGCGAACGGACGTATTGGCCCAGATCCTCGCCCAGGATCTTGGCCAGCGGCGTGGTTTCGGGTGCGATGACGTGGACTTCGAGGCCGCGTTCGATCAGGGCGGCGGCCACCTCCAGCCCGATGAAGCTGGCGCCCACCACGGCCACGCGACGGCCTGTTTCCGTAGCGCGGACGATGGCTTCGCAGTCCTTCAGGGTGCGCAGGACGTGGACATTGGCAAGGTCGAAGCCAGGCAATGGTGGCCGCGCCGGCGCGGCGCCTGTGGCCAGAATCAGGGCGTCGAACGGCAGACGCGCGCCATCCTTCAGCACAAGGCTCCGGGCGCTGAGGTCCAGTTCACCCGCCTGCACACCCGTTCGAAGATCGATCTGGCTGTCTTCGTAGAAGGCCGTGTCCCGCAGCGGCATCCACTCAGGCGGCGCCTTGCCCGCTAGATAGTCCTTGGAGCAGTTCGGCCGATCATAGGGCGGGTCCGGGTCCTCGCTCAACAGGGTCAGGGCGCCGTCATAGCCCTCGCGCCGCAGCATCTCGGCGGCCGCGAAGCCCGCGGCGCCGCCGCCGACCACGACAATGCGGCGCGGGAGGTCGGCGCCCCCGGCGGGCGTCCTGGCCTGACTCGGCTCGGCTCGGCCGAGTACGAGGACCACGCCGTCTCGCTCCACGACCCGCCAGCAGTCGACCGGATCTATGGCCGGTGCGCCGATCGCCTCTCCGGTTTTGAGGCAGAAGCGGGCATGATGCCAGGGGCAGTGCACGGCTTCGCCCGCCAGCAGCCCTTCGCCGAGCGGGCCATGATAGTGGGTGCACAGGGCGCCGATCGCGCGCAACTTGCCGCCGACCCTAGCGATCAGCACGGGCTGGTCGCCGACATGGCCGACTAGCATTGAGCCTTCCGCGATGTCTGTCGCCGGTACGCCCTTGGTGAAATCCGGTCCGGCGGGGGGTGCGTCTGACTGGCTCATCGATTGGCCTCGCGTGGCGTTCGGGTTTCACACCGAACGATTGGGGCGCCAATTGGTGGCGCCGGATCGCCTGGTTTGACAGTTGGTGCTGGCGCGAGCGAACCGCCGACTTGACGCTGTGATGGTGGGGCCGGCCCTGGAGCGCCGCTCCGGCGCTCGACTTCAGGTCGCCACGCCGGGTACGAATGGAGAAAAGGTCATGATCGTAAAGGTTTCACGGATATTCTTGCGTACCTGAACCGTGCGAGTGATGAACAGTCCGACATCGCTAACCTCTTGCAGGCTGAATTTCGCGATCAGGTCATATTGTCCAGAAGTTGAATAAACCTCCGATACGTGGGGTACATTATCGACAATGTCAGCAGCGACCTCATTAGCTGTTCCAAGTTCGCATTTAATCAGCACGAAGATTGTATTCATCATCTGAAATTTCCAAGGCCCTCGCGGCTGGATCGATTTTACCATTTCAGAAGGGGATTGGCGTCTGCTTGTTGCGGCGCCGATAATCTTGTGAGCTGCGTCGGCAGACGTCTTGAACGTCGTTCGGGCTGATAGGCAGGCGCGCTTCGCCGCTGTTCCACTGCACACTGGACGCCCTCGGTCGGCGATATTATATATCGGTCGGTATGAATGAGCTGACGATCATTGCGACCCGGGGGCGGCCACGCGAGTTCTGTGTCGAACACGCGCTTGCGGCGGCCCTGAGGGTCTTCTGGAGCAAGGGCTACGAAGGCGCATCGCTGACGGAGCTCACCGAGGCCATGGGCATAACTCGGCCAAGCCTCTACGCCGCATTCGGCAATAAGGAAGCGCTGTTCCATAAGGCGCTGGATCTCTACGAGCGGGACAAGCTGGCTTATGTCTCGAAGGCCTTGGACGCGCCGACGGCGCGGGGCGTGGCCGAGCGACTGCTGTACGGCGCCTTGGAGATGCAGACCACGGGATCGGATCCCAAGGGCTGTCTCGGGGTCATCAGTTCGGTGGCTTGCGGCGCCGAGGCGGAGAGCGTCAGGGCCGAGGTGCTGAAGCGACGCCAATCTTCGGAGGCCGCCTTGCTGGCGCGGATGGAGCGTGCCAAGGCGGAGGGCGACATGCCCTATCACATGACCGCCGAGGGCGTGGTTCGCTATTTGAGCGCCGTCATGCAGGGGTTGTGCCTCCAGGCTGGCTCGGGGGCGACCCCCGACCAGTTGCGCAGCCTGGTCGATACGACCCTGGAGCTGTGGCCCGGCCGCTAGAGCGGGCCCGAAAATATTTCCATACCGACCGATACTGAACGCCTTGACGCGCCGCAGCATCGCCCCAATCTATACCGGCAAGTATGTAATGGGGCGCAAGCGAAGCCCCAATTTCCCCGGGGAATAATTCGATGTCCAAAGCAGCCATTTCTGGCCGCCTCGCGGCTCTGTTTGCGCTTCTGGCCCTGGCCGGGTGCGGCGCTGCGGCGAAGGCGCCGCCCCCCGCCGCAGCGCCGCCGGTCGTGGCCGTCGCCGCGGTCGAATTCCAGCCCCTGCGCCAGTGGGACGACTTCACCGGCCGCCTGGAAGCCGTGGACACGGTGGCCCTGCGCGCGCGGGTGTCAGGTGAGATCGTCGGTACGCCCTTTGCGGACGGCGCCCGCGTCCACAAGGGCCAACTTCTGTTCCAGATCGATCCCCGGCCGTTCCAGGCCGAGGTGGACCGCCTGGCCGCCGAGGCGCAACGGGCGCAGGCGCGCTCGCAGCTCGCCGCGGCCGACAACGAGCGAGCCCAGCGGCTATTGGCGCAGAACGCCATAGCCAGGGAAGAAGCCGAACGCCTGGACTCCGAAGCCAGGTCGGCCCAGGCGGACCTGGGCGCTGCGAAGGCCTCTTTGCGGGCAGCCCAACTCAGCCTGTCCTTCACCCAGGTGATCTCGCCCATTGATGGTCGCGTGTCCAAGGCCCTGATCACCCGCGGCAACCTGGTGACCCCGGCCGACCTTCTGACGACCGTGGTGTCCGACACCCCGATCTATGCAAGCTTCAACACCGACGAGCAGACCTATCTGAAATACACGGTCGCCCAGCGCAGCGACGACGCACCGGTCTATATGGGCCTGATGACCGAGCAGGGGTTTCCCCACGTCGGTAAGTTGCACTTCCTGGACAATGCGGTGGACACCCACAGCGGCACGATCAGCGGCCGCGCGGTCTTCGACAACGCCAATGGGGCTTTCACTCCCGGCCTGTTCGCCCGCATCCGCCTGGTCAGCCGCGAGGTGAAGCCGGTGGCCCTGGCGCCGGAACAGGCTCTGGGCACCGACCTCGGCAAGCGTTTCGTGCTGGTGCTGGGGGCTGGCGATCGGGTCGAATACCGGCCCGTGACCCTGGGCCGGGCCGTGGGCCAGTACCACATCGTCCTGTCGGGCCTGCAGCCGGGCGAGAAGATCATCGTCTCCGGCCTGCAGAAGGTGAAGCCGGGCGACGTGGTTTCGCCACAGGTCAGCACCGTTCGCTTCAACACGGCGGACCTGACGAACTTGGTTGCAGCCGGCTGATCGCGGCCGCCGGCGCACTTCGCATCGAACCGGATCCCCCACCCGGCAACACGGCCGGTCGACCTCTCACAACCTGACGGGGCCCCCATGAACTTCTCCAGCTTCTTCATCGGCCGGCCCCGGTTCGCCGCGGTGCTGTCCATCGTCATCTTCGTCGCCGGCCTGATCGCGTTGCCGATCCTGCCGATTGGAGAATATCCCGAAGTGGTCCCGCCGACCGTGGTGGTGCGGACCGCCTATGCCGGGGCCGACACCAACGTCATCGCCGAGACCGTCGCCGCGCCGCTGGAACAGTCGATCAACGGTGTCGAGGGCATGCTCTATCAGTCGTCCCAATCGATGCCCGACGGCGCCATGGCCCTAACCGTGACCTTCGCCCTCGGCACCGACCCCGACAAGGACCAGGTTCTCGTGCAGAACCGCGTGGCCCAGGTGTTGGCCAAACTGCCGCCGGAAGTGCAGCAGGTGGGCGTCACCACGACCAAGGCTTCGCCGACCCTGATCGAGGTCGTGCACCTGACCTCGGACGACAGCCGCTATGACATGGGCTACCTCGCCAGCTACGCCCAGCTGCACGTCAAGGACGCCCTGGAGCGCAGTTATGGCGTCGGCGACGTGCATATGTTCGGCCAGGGGCCGTACTCCATGCGTATCTGGCTGGATCCGGAAAAGCTGGCCTCGCGCTCCATGACCCCGGGCGACGTCGTTGCGGCCCTGCGTGAACAGAACGTCCAGGTCGCCGCCGGCCAGGTCGGGGCCCCCCCCGCGCCGGGCCAAGCCGACTTCCAGATCTCGGTCAGCACCCAGGGGCGCCTTGAGACCGAGCAGCAGTTCGGCGACGTCATTATCCGCGCCGGCCCGAACGGCGAGATCAGCCACCTGCGCGACGTCGCCCGCATTGAGCTGGGGTCGGACAGCTACGCCCTGCGCGCGCTGCTGGACAACAGGCCCGCCATCGCCATGCCGGTCTTCCAACGCCCGGGCACCAACGCCCTGCAGATGGCCGCCGGTGTCAGGAAGACCATGGACCAGCTGGCCAAGGACTTCCCACAAGGGGTCAAGTATCACATCGTCTACGACACTACCGGATTTGTGCATGAATCCATCAACGCGGTCGTGCACACCCTGTTCGAGGCTTTGATCCTCGTCGTGCTGGTGGTGATTCTGTTCCTGCAGAATTGGCGCGCCGCAATCATTCCGCTGGCGGCCGTGCCGGTCAGCCTGGTGGGAACCTTCGCGTTGTTGCTGGCCTTGGGCTTCGGTCTGAACGCGCTGACCCTGTTCGGCCTGGTGCTGGCCATCGGCATCGTGGTCGACGACGCCATCGTGGTGGTCGAGAACGTCGAGCGAAACATCGCACTCGGCCTCTCACCCCAGGACGCCACCCGACGGGCGATGAAGGAGGTGACCGGGCCGATCATCTCCACAGCCTTGGTGCTGTGCGCGGTCTTCGTGCCCACGGCCTTCATCACCGGCCTGACCGGCCAATTCTTCCGCCAGTTCGCCCTGACCATCGCCATCTCGACGGTGATCTCGGCCTTCAATTCTCTGACCTTGTCGCCGGCCTTGGCGGCGGTGCTGCTGCGCCCGCACGATGCGCCGAAGGACCGTTTTGAGCGCCTTATCGAGCGAGGTTTTGGCTGGCTGTTCAGGCCATTCAACCAGGCTTTCGCCTGGATGTCGCGCTCCTACGTTGGCGCCGTCTCACGGATGCTGGGCCGCAGCTCGGTCGCGCTCGCCATCTACGGCGTCCTGATCGGCCTGACGGTGTTCACCTTCGCCAAGACGCCAGGTGGCTTCGTGCCCCAGCAGGACAAGCTCTACCTGGTGGCCGTCGCCCAACTGCCTGACGCCGCCGCCATCGACCGGACCGAGGCGGTGGTGCGCCAGATCGGCGACATCGGCCTGAAGACTCCCGGGATCACCCACGCGGTTGAATTCCCCGGCCTGTCGATCAATGGCCTGACCAACAGTCCGAACGCCGGGACGGTGTTCTTCGTGCTCGACGGGTTCGATAAGCGGACGTCCAAAGGCATGTCGGCGCACGCCATCGCCGCGACGTTGAATCAAAAGTTGTCGGCCATCCCCGACGCCGTGATCGCCGTTTTTCCGCCGCCGCCCGTCCAGGGCCTGGGCAGTATCGGCGGCTTCCGGATGCAGATCGAGGACCGCTCGGGCCTGGGCTCTGACGCCCTCTATCAGGCGACACAGAAGGTGGTCGCCGACGCCTCCAAGGATCCAACCCTGACCGGTGTCTTCTCGTCCTATCAGATCGGGGTGCCGAAGATCCGCGCCGACGTCGACCGCGAGAAGGCGAGGTCTCAGGGCGTGTCGCTGACGGACCTATTCGAGACCATGCAGGTCTATCTAGGCTCGCTCTATGTTAACGACTTCAACCGGTTCGGTCGCACCTATCCGGTGAACGTCCAGGCCGATCAGCGCTTCCGCCTGCAGCCGGACGATATCCTGCGCCTGCAAACCCGCAACGCCGCCGGCCAGATGATCCCGCTCGGCGCCTTCGTCACCACCCACGAGACCACGGGACCCGAGCGGACCGCCCACTACAACGGCCTGCTCACCGCCGAGATCAACGCGGGTCCGTCCGCCGGCCACAGTAGCGGCGAGGCGCAGAAGGCGCTGGAAGCGATCGTCCAACGCGACCTGCCGAACGGCATGGGTTTCGAATGGACCGAGCTGACTTACCAGCAGATCCTGGCGGGCAATACGGCGGTGTTCGTGTTCCCGATCTGCGTGCTGCTGGCCTTCCTGGTGCTGGTCGCCCAGTACGAGAGCTGGAGCCTGCCGCTGGTGGTGATCCTGATCGTGCCCATGTGCCTGCTATGCGCCCTGGTTGGGGTCCAGTTCAGCCACGGTGACGACAATGTCTTCACCCAGATCGGCCTGATCGTGCTGGTGGGCCTGGCATGCAAGAACGCCATCCTGATCGTCGAGTTCGCCCGCGAGCGCGAGAGTGAAGGCGCGCCTCTGCTCAAGGCCATACTCGATGCCTGCCGCCTACGCCTGCGGCCGATCCTGATGACCTCCATGGCCTTCATCATGGGCGTCGCCCCGCTAGCCGTCTCCACCGGGGCAGGCTCCGAGATGCGGCGCGCCATGGGCGTGGCGGTGTTCTCAGGCATGCTGGGGGTGACGCTGTTCGGCCTGGTGCTGACCCCCGTCTTCTACTGGACGATCCGGCGGCTCACCGGCCCGCATAAGGCGGGCAAGCAAGACGCGGCGCCGCAGACCCTTCCTGCGCGGCGCAAGCCAGCCGTCCTGACGTCGGCGGAATGACGCCGGTCGAACAAGGAGATCATTCATGACATGCTTCGCCCGCCTGCTGCTCGCCGCTTCCGCAGCAAGCCTGATCGCCTCGCCGGCGTCCGCCGCGGTCTGGAGCGTCGGCCCGACCTATCACGCGCCATCAGAAGCTCCTGTCGCCCTGTCGCCGGCCGATCCGCGCCTCAATACCAGCCGGGCCCCGAGGCCGAACTGGTGGCGGGCGTTCGGCGATCCGGAGCTGGACGCCCTGATCGCCCGTGGTCTAGGCGCCAATCTCGACCTTCGCATGGCGCTGGACCGGGTGGGGGAGGCGAGGGCGCTGTTCCGCGGCAGCCAGTTCGACCTGGCGCCCCATATCACCACAGAGGCGGCCTATTCGCGCAGCCGCGAGCAGGTTCCGGGTTTCTCCGCCACGCCAACTGAGGTCGAGCAGGCGGACCTCGGCTTCAACGCGACCTGGGAGATCGACCTGTTCGGCCACGTCCGCCATCAAGTGGAGTCCGCCCGCGCCGACGCCGAGGCGGCGCGCGATGACCTGCGCAACGCCCAGGTCGTGGTCGTCGCCGAGATCGCTCGCAACTATCTCCTGCTGCGCGGCGCCCAGGCGCGGCAGGCCGTGGCCGAGGAGAACGCCCGCACGGCGCGGGACACCCTGCGCCTTACCCAGGTGCGCACCGACGTGGGCACGGGCGATCCGGTGGATGTGGAAAGCGCCCGCGCACGGCTGAACGCCACCGAGGCGGCTATACCCGCCTTGCGTGCGGCTGAATCAGAGGCGGCGCAGCGGCTGGCGGTGCTGGTGGGCGCGCGGCCGGGGACACTGGACGCCGATCTTTTCGTGCCGCCTCCAGCCGGCCTGACGGCCCCGGCCGCGGTCCCCATTGGCGACGCTTCGGAGTTCCTGCGCCGCCGCCCGGATGTGCGGGCCGCGGAGCGGCGCCTTGCCGCTGAGACGGCCCGCACGGGCGTCGCGACCGCCGACCTTTTCCCGCGCATCAACGTCACCGGCTTCGTCGGTTTCCTGTCGGGAGACGTCTCTTCCTTGTTCAAGGGCGGCTCGCACGCTTGGGCGGTCAGCCCCGCCGTCACTTGGCCAGGCCTGGACCTGGGCAGCGTCCAGGCGCGGCTGCGAGCCCAGCACGCCCGGCAGGACGAGGCCTTGGCGGCCTACGACCAGGCCGTACTCCGCGCCGTGGAGGATCTGCAGAACGCCATCGTCGCCTACCGCGAGCGCCAGTTCCAGGTGGTCAGCCTCTCGGCGCAGGTGGACGCGGCCCGCCGCGCCGCGGACCTGGCCCATATCCGCTATAAGGAGGGTCGCATCGACTTCCTGAGGGTGTTGGACGCCGAGCGCAGCCGCCTGGAGGCCGAGGACGCCCTGACCCAGGCCCAGACCAACGCCAACGTCGATGTGGTGTCGATCTACAAGGCCTTGGGCGGCGACGTTGAGCGCGGGGGTTGATCGTCGCAATCTTTTTCGGCGCGGCAAGGGACGCAAACATGGGCACTGACGCCTGGATTCTGACGCCTGCAGGCGCAGCTCAGGGACAGCCTCGGCTGCGGGGCTGAGAACACCGGCCCGCCACGGCGATGCCGACGATGTTCAACGCTGATCTAACCTCGGGGCTGATTTCCAGGATCGTCCGGGCATTCCCATTGAAAACTGGGCGATCGGCTCGCGAACCCTTACTAGGGACAATCGACTTCACGACGATTCGGAGCAGGTGTGAGCCCTTCAGACGGCCCGCGGTAGCCCCCTGGCGGGACCTGATCGGGCTCTACGTCGAGCGGGCGACAGGGGCAGGCGCGTTGGAACCCACTCCAAGCATATGGACGCCTCGGTTTGAGCGATAGCGCCTCTTCCACATTGCGCTTTGGCCTGCGTCTGACGCCGCACGGGCGACTTCTGTTCGAACCTATAGAAGACGCGTCGGTCCTGGACGACAAAATCGCCCAGCGGCTTGCCGAGGCGTTCGCCCAGGGCTCGGGGCATGGCCTCGTTCGGCTGGGGGCGGGCGAGGTCGGCCGGACCCTGCCGCCTGCTCTCACATGGTGGCGCGACTTTGCGGCCCGCTATTTTGCGGCGCTTTGCGGGCTTGGTCCTGGCGAAACCGCAGGCGATCCGTCAGCACGGATCCTGCCGCCGCCAAGCGATGCAGACCTGGCCTCGCTGGTGTTGACGGCTCCCATGATGCCAGGGGCGGAATATGTGACCGCGGGCGGCATGTCGGCGCTGTGGGCTGAACTGGGCGCCGCCTTCGCTGCATCCCTCAAGGCAAGCGGAGCGGACCTGCAATCGTTCCTCAGCGCGCTCAACCCTGCCTGGAATCTCGTCGGGCGGGTGCATTTCAATTTGGCGGAAAACCGGAACGACCCCGAGCACCCGTTCGCCTTTCTGGCGACCTACACCACCCGGCTATCGGCTCTGGCCAAGGCTCAGCACGTGCCGCTTGGTCAAGCGATGCGCGAATATTCCGGACAGGCGAACCGGGACAAACTGCTTTCGCTCTTGACCCCGGTGCAGCGCGCCGCCGAAACCTGTGATTGGCTCCGGTCGATGGTCGATGCGGGGGAGATATTCCATCCGCTGCGCTGGACGCCTGCAGAGGCCGCCCGGTTCCTGTCCAGCGCGCCGGACTTCGAAAGCGCCGGCGTCGTGCTGCGCATGCCGGCGGCTTGGCGGGCCAGCCGACCAGCGCGGGCGCAGGTCACCGCCACGGTGGGCGCACGTACGCCATCGGCGCTCGGACTCGGTGGCCTGCTCGACTTTCACATGGAGGTGACACTAGAGGGCGCGCCGCTCGACGATCAGGAAATCGCCGCGCTGCTTTCCGGAACCGACTCGCTGGTGCTGTTGCGCGGCGCCTGGGTGGAGGTAGACCGAAAGCGCCTCGATCGCGCCATCAGCCAGTTCAAGGAGGCGCAGGATCGCGCGGAACGAGACGGCATCACGTTCGCCGAGGCGATGCGCCTGTTGGCGGGCGTGGCTGTGGCGGGCGATGATGGCGATCCGGCCGCCGCCGACTGGTCGCGGGTGACGGCGGGGCCCTGGCTGGCTGAAACACTGAGGGCCCTGCGCGCGCCCGATGGCATGGCCGTCGATCCCGGCCCGTCCCTGAAAGGATCCCTGCGACCTTATCAGAAGGCGGGCGTACAATGGCTGCATCTGCTGTCCGGGCTCGGCCTGGGCGCCTGCCTTGCGGACGACATGGGCCTGGGCAAGACCATCCAGGTGCTGGCGCTGCTGTTGGCGCGATCGGACAAGGAGGGCGCAAGCGCGCCTAGCCTGCTGGTCGCGCCCGCGTCCCTACTCGCCAACTGGGCGGAGGAAATCGATCGGTTCGCCCCCAGCCTGAAGGCGCAGGTCATCCACCCCTCCGCCATGACGGCGGATGAGATCAAGCAGGTCACGCCAGATCGGCTGCAAGGGCTCGATCTGGCGATCACCAGCTATGGTTCGCTGCTTCGCATGTCGGCGCTGGTCGAGACGCGCTGGAGCCTCGTCGTTCTGGACGAGGCTCAGGCGATCAAGAATCCGAACGCCAAGCAGACCAGGGCCGCTAAGGCCTTGCAGTCGCAGGCCCGTATCGCGCTGACCGGCACGCCGGTCGAAAATCACCTGGGCGACCTGTGGTCGATCTTCGACTTCATCAACCCGGGGCTGCTTGGAACCGCGAGCCAATTTCGGACCTATACGAAAAGCTTGGGCGAGCGCCAGCACAACCCCTATGGGCCGCTGCGGGAACTGGTGCGGCCCTATATCCTGCAAAGGATGAAGACGGATAAGGCCGTCATCGCCGACCTGCCCGACAAGACCGAGGTCATCGCCCACTGCGCCTTGAGCCGCAAGCAGGCCGAGCTCTATGCCCAGGCGGTGTCCGATCTAGCCGAGCGGCTTGAACGGTCCGAGGGAATCGAGCGCAAGGGACTGGTGCTGGCCACGTTGATGCGGCTGAAGCAGATCTGCAATCACCCCTCCCAGTGGCTGAACGACGGCGCCTGGACGGAGGAAGACAGCGGCAAACTGGCCCGCCTGCGCGAGATCGCCGAGGTGGTGGCGGCTCGGCAGGAGAAGATGCTGGTCTTCACCCAATTCAAGGAGATGACGGCGCCGCTGCAACACTTTCTTGAGGGGATATTCGGCCGGCCCGGCCTGGTGCTGCACGGCGCAACGGCGGTGAAGGATCGCAAGGCGCTCGTTCGCACTTTTCAGGAAGATGAGAACGCGCCGTTCTTCATACTATCCTTGAAAGCTGGCGGCACGGGATTGACGCTGACGGCGGCTTCCCACGTCGTGCATTTCGATCGCTGGTGGAACCCGGCTGTGGAGAACCAGGCGACGGATCGCGCCTTCCGAATCGGACAGAAAAGGAATGTCCTGGTCCACAAATTCGTGTGCCAGGGGACGGTGGAGGAGAAGATCGACGCCATGATCGAGACGAAGAAGGCCTTGTCCGATGGGCTACTGGCCGGTTCCGGCGAGATCAAGCTGACAGAGATGAAGGACGACGAACTCTTGCGGCTTGTCGCGCTCGATATCAATGCGGTGCAGGGGGACTGAGGCGGATGTCGCGCGACTATGGTGGGTGGGCGCCCTATGTTTCGGTCGCCGAACGGCGAAGGCAGGCCGAGCGCGAGGTGGCGGCTCTGCGCAAAAAAGGCCACGTCATCGCGCCGGTGATCATCGATAAGCGCGCGATCGCCACCACCTTCTGGGGCAAGGCGTGGTGCGAAAATCTTGAAAGCTATCGTGATTTCGCCTACCGCCTGGAGCGCGGTCGCAGTTATGTGCGCAACCGCGCGGTGTTGGATCTCCAGATCGCCCCACTTACGGTGACTGCGCTAGTCAGCGGCGCGTCGATCTATAAGGTCAAGGTCAGCATCGTGGCGGCGGCGGAGGCGCACTGGCGGTCGCTCTGTCGGGACTGCGCGGGTGGGATCGACTCCCTGGTGGAACTGCTGCAGGGCCGGTTTTCCAAGAACGTCATGGAGCGGATGTGTCACCCGGACAAAGGCTTGTTTCCGCAATCGTCCGAAATCAAGTTCACCTGCAGCTGCCCTGATTTCGCGTCCATGTGCAAGCACGTCGCGGCGGTGCTGTATGGTGTCGGCGCGAGGTTGGACGAAAGCCCAGAGCTTCTGTTCCGTCTGCGCGCTGTGAATGAGAACGATCTTCTCACCCATCTTGACGCGGCCGCGCCCCTGTCGATGACCGGGTCTGCTGGCAAGATTCTGGAGGCGGATGATATTTCCGCACTGTTTGGCCTTGATATGGCGGCTGATGATACGCGGCCGCCGAAACCGTCACCCAGGAGTGTGCCCACCCAACCAGCCTCTGCGCCGGCCCAAATCGCCCCGCCGCCGCGTGCGCCACCGAAAAGGCCTGCGAGACGCCGGCCGCGTCGAGCCACTCCTTGAAATGACGCCCGGCCGTCGACATCTCACGCGTCGTCGGTCAGGGCGTGGGCAGCGGGTAAAATCCTGTTCCCACGCCGGTGGCCTCCACCCCCTTGGGGCGCCGGCACTAGCTCAATAGATGGCGGCGACCTTGTGCGTGTCGTTGTCGATCACGACGCGTTGCCCGTTCAGGTAGGCCCAGCGATATTTCGGGTAGTCGGGCACGTTCCGCCAGGCGATATCGCCGTCGACCGTCCTGCCGACGACCAGATCGCCCGAATAGGCCACCGGCGGGCCGGATTGCGTAGTGACATAGGTTTTCACCCTGCTGGGCGGCGCGACCGAGTGCCCAATCGCGGCGCCCGCGACGCCGCCGACCACCAAGCCGACCGGCCCGGCGACCACAGCGCCAGCGACGGCGCCGGCGACCGCGCCGCTCGCGGTTCCGCCATGGTCCTTCCTGACGGATTCGGTGGTGGTGGTCGTTCCGCCGTCAGGGTTGACGACCGTGCTGCTGGACGAGGTCTGAGCGAACGCCGGCACGGCAGAGGTGAGGCAGATACAGGCTGCACCCAATGTCAGATAATGTTTCATTGTCCGATTCCATCTTAATATCAACTAAAGACGTAACGGACGCACATACGAATATGTTCCATTTAGGCGCAAATATTACTGTAAATATGGGGTCATGTGCCGATTATATCGTTCATAAACGAGGCCATTCCCAATTAATACTGATAATGGGTAAGATGTCCCGCCGGACCCATGAACGGCGCCTGGTCGCTACATCATGTCGTGGCCCAACCCGGCGCCTGCGACGGCTGACTCATCTGGGGACGCCACGCTTGCGGCCCAATTCGGCAAAACCCTCGCATTCGCCAAAGCTGGTCGACTGCGGGGATGTCAGCCTATAGGTCTCGGCGATCGTGGGTAGGATCGGAATCTACCCAAGTCGTCGGCGACCGGCGCTATTGTCCTCAAAGGCCACCTCGATCTCGAACAATTCAAGGTCCCGACCGGGCGTGGCCGCCGCAAGGACCCGCTCGCCGGCCGTGAGGCGCGCGGTCGTGTCCCGATGACCGAGGCGAGACGATTTTGGCGGTCGAGGAGGAACACGGCAGCGACAGCCAGGATCTTTTGACCACGCGCGCAGGAGAGAAAGCTTAGGCGGTTGGCATGGTCAGATTGATCGCCAGCGGCTTGCCATGGCGTCGCATTCCCAGTTCGGCGAACGCCGAAGCGACATCCTCCAGCGTCGCGCCGGCCCGGACTTCGCGCGAGACGACCCCACGGCCAAAGACGAACCGTAGACACGGGCCGCCAGTGTTGAGCATTGATGTCTGTGGCATGGCCATCTCCTGAGGCTGGACGTCGCGCTCGACCTCAATTTCGGCCGTTGCATTCCCCGTTTCCTCAAGGTCGCGGAAGCGTCGTCGCCTCGCGGCCCGGCGAATGCCCGGATCGACCTGTCTTGCTGTCTGTCGCCCATCGAACTTACGCGCTGCGGGTCGAAGCGGCAGACTCGGAAATTACCTACCGATTGTCGATTTCGGGCGCAGACCGCTCACGACCCCCAGGTCGGAAACAGGCTGACCGCCGCGGGCGCCATGACTGTCGAGCCTCGCACAAGGCTCCGTCTGGGTGCTGGCGCCGCGCGGTGATCGAGCGCGTGAGCGGGAACCGAATCGGCTCTAGTCCGTCGTATCGGCGGCGCGCCGAAACGGTTTCAAACCTCCTGTCGAAATGGTTCATCCCGGTCACACCAGCCTTTGCCCCCCGCGACTGAGGGTGTCTTCAGGCCAAATCGCGTAGGCCGATCCGGGACGTTGTCGCCAGAATTTCGGACTTTGAAGCGCGATGGCCTAAGTCCCCACTGATATCGCGGAAGGAACCGGCCAGCTTGTCGATCACCCCGGACCCCGGCTCGGCTCAAAGCGCGGTCGCCGCACGAGAGATCGCCGAGGCGACGGCTCGGCTTCATGCAGAACACAAGCAGGAGACCGGCGCGCTGCAACAAGCTGTAGACAGGCTGACAGCCCTCGTTGGAAGGCCGAGCTTTGTCGCTGGGCTGGCGTTCGCGATCCTCGGTTGGATCACCGCCAATCTGCTGGTTGGCCGCCTGGGTTACCGACCCGCGGACCTTCCGCCGTTCGCCTGGCTGCAGGGCGCGATCACGACGGCGGCGCTGTTCATCGCGGCCTTGATTCTGACCACCCAGCGTCGGCAGGATCAACTCGCCGACCATCGCTCCCAGCTCATTCTTGAACTCACCATCCTAAACGACCAGAAAAGCGCGAAAATCATCGAATTGCTGGAAGAGGTCCGGCGCGACAATCCGGCGATCGCAGACCGCATCGATCATCAGGCGGTCGCGATGTCCAAGCCTTCGGACACCCTGGCGGTGCTGGGCGCGATCAAGGATGTTCAGGAAAATATTACGTGACCAGGTTATTCGTCGGGCCGGTGGGGCGAGGCGCCCATTGTCGCGAGGAAATGTGTTCCCGCTGCACGACTGCCGGCCGGATTCTGGGTGGCGCCCTTAACTGGCTCCAGGCCGAGTTCG